>Ga0116126_1000011_pt1 | contig 181590 bp, 154 predicted proteins | sample June2015DPH_16_5_FD_89730 | JGI IMG/M metagenome (GOLD analysis project Ga0116126, IMG submission 89730) | Peatland microbial communities from SPRUCE experiment site at the Marcell Experimental Forest, Minnesota, USA - June2015DPH_16_40 | ecosystem: Environmental > Terrestrial > Soil >...
TCGCTCACATCGCTCGGATACCCGCTCTGCCCTCTGTTTCCCATACTCCCATCGTCTGCGACGACGGGATGCTTGGATATTTCTTTGATTTCAAAGGAATAAAGTTAATAACAGGCTCTAGCCGGCCGGCTCATCCTGAGCCAGTTTCTCGCCCGCATGCTCGCTTTCCACGGTCACCTTGCGCAGGCTTACGTTCTGGAAGTGCGCCCAGATCAGGCCTACGGGCACGATGCCCAGGAAGGTGACCACGAGCAGCGTGGCGGAGCAGGCGGTGGAGGCCTCAGGCGCCGCGCCATAGAAGCTGGACATGGCCGCGGCTACCAGGCCAATCTGCGTAAACCAGCCCAGGACGGGCAGTTGGAAGACGCTGGCTCCTCCGCTGAAGGCCAGCAACAGCATGCACTTGGCCAGGGTCATCGACTTAAGTTGCGGGCTGGCGACAAAGGCCTGTGTGGTCTCAAGATAGGCCAGCGTGATCACCCCCCACATGCTCAGCGAGAGCGCGGCCACAACTCCAAAGTCAGAGAAGGTGCGCATGGTGTCCAGGCCGGCGTGGAAGCTGTGAACTTTTTCTCCCACGGCATGGCCCAGTCTCTTTGAGACCAGGCCAAAGGTTCTTTCAAAGAATGAGGCCACCGCACCTCCGGCCAGGCGCACGGCAACCAGAAAGAGCGCACCGAGGACGGTGAATACCATCCCCCAGTAGCCGGCCTTCTTCACAATCTCAGCATGGGGCAGAGCTCCCGGCACCCCGAACCAGGCGGTGAACAGGATGACGGAAGAGAAAATCAGCGCCATTGAGCCGGCGTCAAAGAGCCGTTCCACGATATAAACGGCGATCTGCGAACTGAGCGAAAGGCCGGTCTTTCTGGCCACCAGATAGGGGCGCACCGGGTCGGCGACCCGGCCCAGCAGCGCTATGGCGGTAAAGCCGATGACCTGAGTTCCCAGCAGAGAGAGCGGCGCCACTTTCCTGTTGTGCTTGAGCAGTTGGGCCCAGCGCGCCGCGCGGAAGGCGTAGGCCAGGTAGATGCAGCCGAAGGCAACGCCGATCCTGCGCCAGTCGGCCAGGGCGAGCTGGGCGCGGAAGACGCCAAAGTCGAAGTGAATCCTGTGGCGTCCCCAGATAACGAGCGCCACCAGGGCCGCCAGCACCACCAGTCCCAGGATCAACTGATTCTTTTTCAAACGCTCTCCGTTCCGCCGCAGTCTCTCTTCATTCTATCGAGCCGGGCGAGTGGGGCAGTTACGGCATAGAAAGCCCTTGCATGCAACGAACGGGAACATGGTTCCGGCATCATTCATTTTCTTGCCTGTTCAACTTTTCCGTTTTTCATCCTGGCTTGAGCAAAATCGAGATTTCGCCTGGCATCGGCATAGTCCGGATCAATCCGTATCGCTTCATTGAGCTGCTCGACCGCTTTTTCATAGTCCCCCATTTGAAACAGGGCTACGCCGAGGTCATTATGCGCGCGAGCGTTGGCAGGATCGAAGCGCAGCGCCTGGGTAAACTCCCCTACCGCTTCGGGGAGTTGATGCGTCCCCAGAAGAATCCTGCCGATTTTGTAATGGGGAATTGCCTGATTGGGCTGGATGGCCAGAGAAAGCCGGAATTCCTTCAGCGCTTCCCCGGTCAATCCCTGTTTGGCCAAAATAAAGCCTAAGCTATTATGCGCATCGTAAAACTCCGGGTCGATGGCCAGCGCCTGGCGGTACTCCTGAGCCGCTTCGTCAAGTCTTCCCTGCATCTGGAGAGCATCGGCAAGATAAATCCGCGCTCTTACAAAATCCGGGGTGGCGGCGATCGCCTTTCTGCTATACGTCTCCTCATCCTTCGGCCTGCCCATCAGAGCAAACCATAGCGCCATGTCGGTCAGGGCTTCGGGATCGTCAGGAGCAATCCGCAATGCCTTTTCGAGGCGTTGCTCCGCAAGCGGCAGATTGCGCCGGTCATGGATTTGCATCGCGGTTCGCATTATGCTATAGGCGGAATAAGAAAGAATCAGAGGCCTGGAGGGGTTATAGACCAATGCGCGTTCGAAATATTCCTGCGCTTCGGCATTCCTTCCCTGCCTCATGTACGCAAGGCCCAGGCAAAAATTGGGAACTGCCCCGCGCTGGTCAATCTCAAGAACGTGGTTGAAAAGCGTCACCGAATCTTTCCACACCTTTACCTGCGCATCGGTCTTAACGGCGCACGCTGCAATGACTGCGACCGCAAGCAATTGAGCCGCGACCCTGATCTTCGGGAATTTGGCTACGGCATCGCCGGCCAGCCAGACTACGGCGATGAAAAGGCCGATCAAGGGAACATAGGTGTAACGCTCGGCCATGGCCTGCTCTCCGACCTGCATGATACCGATCACCGGCGCCAGTGTTCCCAGGAACCACAGCCAGCCGATGAGACAATAAGGCCTTTCCTTGCGGAAATACCAGCAAACGGCAGTTACCAGGACAAGCGCAAGGACCGATAACACCGCTGTAAAAACTCTGATGTTATGTAAATCATAGTAATAATATGCCGTGAGCGGATCAGGCCATAACATAATCCGCACGTAGCGCCAGTAACTGATCGCCGCGTTGCAGAGTCTCTCCCACAAGGGCAAGGCTTGAAGCGCGGCCACCGTGCCGCCGGACCGCTGCGCAAAAATGGTGATGACGCTGGAGAGAGCAGCCATGATGAAAAGCGGCCATTTTTCGAGGCATAACTTCCAATAAGTAGAGAACCACCGCGCGCGTGTTTCCCGCGCGAATGTTATTCTGCGCAATGGCCAATAATCGAGCAACAGCAGGGTAAAGGGAAGAGTGACGGCCATGGGTTTCGACATAAGTGCGCAAGCAAAGCCGCAGACTGCCCATGCGAACCGTTTCCAGGATGGTTTGCGCACATACCATGCATAAGCAAGCAACGTCGCAAGCCAGAAAAACGTGCACAAAATATCCTTGCGTTCGGCAATCCAGGCAACGGATTCGACATGGGCGGGGTGCAGCGCGAACAGAAATGCGACCATTGCGGAACGACCTAAGAAACCGGTCATGTACATAAGCAAAAGGAAAAGCAGAACTGCATTGGCGGCGTGCAAACACAAATTGGTTATATGATGGCCGCCGGGATTATTGCCATAGATGCTCCAGTCCACCATGTGGGAAATCCACGTCAGCGGGTGCCAGTTTGCAGCAGAGAAGGTGGTAAACGCCCACGCGATGTTCTGCATAGTCACCCCCAGCTGCACGTGCTGATTCTCCAGGATGTAGCCGATATCGTCGTAGGTAAGGAAATCGCTGCTCCGCACACCCCGAAATGCAATGACGGTAACCACCGTAAGAACGACGCACACAGCGGCAATTTGCCACGGCTGATGGGTTACGGGAACAAAGGGAACGGTCTTCTCAGCCGGCGCCGCTGGTGGACGCTGGCCATGGGATTTACGCTGTCGCGATTTCCTTGGCATGATTGGCAACTACCGATCATTCTAAACAGGATTTCCATTCAACGTAAGTGGTTTCACTCGATAGCAACCGGAGAACCACTGTAGTTGCTCGCAACGAGCCCTCCAAAGGGGTACAATTCTGGAGATTCATCAAGGCAATTGAATTACGGTCTTTAGTTCCGAGAAGATATGCGGTTCCGATGATTGGATCACTGTTTGAGGAGCGACCCATCATGAGTTCACGGCAAGAAGATCTCTCCGCTTCATCGCCGGCTTCGATCTCCCGGCGCGAATTGCTGCAGGGTCTTATGACCACCGGCCTGGTCTGCGCTTCCGGCGCCTGGGCCATCGATCCTGCGCTTCTGCGAGGAGAGATCGCATCCTGCGCCTGGGAGCAAGGGGTTCTCTCGCTGGACGACCTGAGCGGGGAGTGGATGCGCATGAGCGCGCTGGGAAACAATCCGGCCATCAATAATTTCTGGGGAGCCCTGCAAGCCACGGACAACCTGCTGGCGGTGACGGAGCTAACCTTCCCGCCCTTTTCGCAAGGCGGCCACAGCGGGAATCTGCGCATCAACGGCGAGGAGATGATGAGGGCCGACGAGAGCCGATGGTATGCCTATCAACTTCTCCGCCGCAGCCGCACCGCCGGCCTGGAAGTGGAAACTTGCGTTCGTATGGTCTTTGAATACCAGGGAGTATTGTTTCGGATCAAATTGAAGAATCTCCTCAACTCGGCGCGGCAGGTGGAGGTGAGCGCAGAGCTGAATGGATTCATTGCCCGCTACGATTCCGGATGGGATTGGAGTTTTCCGCGACCCCAGAACCAGGACCAGAACGACTTTGCGGCCGCGCTGGTCTCGGATGGATACACGGATAAATCCCAACTGCTCATCCGCCATGCAAAATCTCCGGCGCGGATAGTGTTTGCCTTTCTTCCGCAGATGCCCGATCAGTTGGAAGCCCTGGGCAACCATGGCCGCGCCACCTGGAACGTCACGCTCGATCCCGGCCAGGAACGGACCATCGATTACGTGATGGCGGTGGGGAATGGTGAGAGCGAAACCATCGTCGTGGCGCGCAGGTGGGGCTACGAATTTGCGAAGTACTTCGACCAGGCCAGGTCGCAATGGGAAAAGCGCTACACGGACGCATTTGTGCCGCGCAACAGCTTCTACTCCGGCAACCTGCCGGTGCTGGCCACATCTGACGCAAAGATGCGGCGCGTCTATTACATGAGCATCCTGTCCAGACTGCAAATGCTGCGCACCAACCTGCCCGTCCAGCCCCGCATCACGGTAACCGGCGGCCCGCAATACGCCGTCACCTTGGCCTACTTCTGGGACAACACGCTGTTTCTCATGTCGCTGCTCGATCCGGAGATGATGCGGCAGCAGTTGAAGGGCTGGCTCGCCATCGACAGGTACAAATGGTACGCGCGGGACTACCTGAGCGGCGAGGGTCGCGGCGTCTGGTATTCGGCCAACAACATCTCCATCTTTGCCATGCTCCAGGGACACCTACGCGTGACCGGCGACTACGGACTCTTGGATGAGAAGGCGGGGGACAAGACGGTTCTGGAGCACATGAAGGAACTGGCCACCGGCTGGAAGAAGCTGGTTCCGAAGAACGGGCAATTGGCGGATTACGGCGGGGCCGAGAACCTTTTGGAATGCGATCCGACGTACATGCACCAGGTGGCCTCGCTGAATGCCGCGAACGTAGGGATGATGCGCATGCTGGCCGCCCTGCTGGAGGGTCGCGGCGATACCGTTGGCGCGGCGGAGTTGCGCCAGGACGCCAAAGCGCTGGCCGCCGCGGTTCTGAAGCTGTATGTGCCGGGGGAGGGAGTGTGGAACTGCGCGCAACCCGACGGACGGCTGTTCAAGGTGCGCCACGTTTATGACTTCATCACCATCGTCAAGTGGATGGCGGACGACCTGACTCCGGCCATGCGCAGCGAGATGATGGCCTTCGCCGAGCGCGAGTTGCTGACCGAAAACTGGATGCGGGCGCTCTCGTTGCAGGATCCCGCCGCGCCCGATTCCGACCGTCCCGACCATGGTCCCATGGGCGCTTATGACGAGTGGCCGCCCCTCACGCTGGAAGCGCTTTGCACGCTCGGCTATCGCGGCCAGGCCCTGGATGCCTTCTACCGCTTTGAAGGCGTCACACACGAGGGCCCGTATGCGCAGGCGCATGAATTGATGGGCCGCAAATGGGACGATCCGGTACGCGTTGCCGGCCGCGAAACCATGGTCACCCATATGGCGCAGGATTCCGTGTTTGCCGAACTGATCCTGGGCTCGTTCTTTGGATTTCAGCCGGACTGGACGGGCAAGCGGGTGCTCGCCGAACCCTGCCTGCCTTCCGGCTTCGAGGGCCGGCTCACCGGCCTGCTCTACCGCGATAAACAATACGATCTGACCGCGGGAGCCAAAGGCGTGACGATCAAGGAAAGCTAGAACTGAACGCGCCCGGTCCGGCGAGAGTGGCGGCGCGGATGCCGGTTGGAATCGAGAGGACGATGACGCACAAAGAACGGCTCCTGAATGCTCTGCGACGCGGAAAACCGGACCGGCTGCCCGTAACCACGCATCACCTGATGCAGTATTTCCTTGACAAGTATTTTGGCGGTCAATCGAGCCAGGCTTTTTTCGAACATTTCGATCTGGATGCCATCACCTGGCCCGTCTGCCACAAGCCCAACGATGCTCTGGGAGATTTTTTCGATCCCCTGCAGGGAGAGCCCGGCTTTCTGGAGGCGCGACGGGTTTGGTCGGAGAGTTGGCAAACCTATGCCGAGGACATTTCTACCGATGGCTGCCAGGCCACGCGTTACCGGTTTGTGACGCCCAAGGGCACGCTGACCATGGCAACGCAATCCAATGAGCAGACCACCTGGGTTGTGGAGCATCCCGTCAAAGAAAAAAGCGACATCGACCTGATCGGCGAGTATGCAACTCATCCGTTCTGCGACGTGGAGGCCGTCAACCGGGTTGCCGAGGAGTATGGCGAGCGCGGGCTGGTGCGCAGCCACGTCCCCTGTTTCGACGTCTTCGGACAGCCGGGAACCTGGCAGGATGCCTGCTGCCTCTACGGCACGGAACAACTTATCCTGGCCACCTATGACGACCCGGCCTGGGTGCATGAGTTTCTGGGCATTCTTTTCCGGCGCAAGCAGACTTATATCCGCTCGATGGCCGGCGCCAAACTCGATCTGGTGGAGCTGGGAGGCGGTTCCGCATCCACAACCGTCATCTCACCGAAGATATTCGATCACTTCGTGGCTCCTTATGACTCCGAACTGATCGCGCTGGCGCACGGGGCAGGGCAACGGATTGTTTACCACACCTGCGGAGGCATGATGCCGATCCTGGAAAGGATCGCGGCTATGCAGCCGGACGCCATGGAAACGCTCACTCCTTCCGGCATGGGCGGGGATATGGAGCTGGCCAAGGCGAAGAAGCGGATTGGCGAAAAGGTATGCATGATTGGAGGATTCGATCAGTTTCATTACCTGAGCAGATGTTCACCCGAAGAGACCCGAGCCGCCGTTCGCGCCTGCTTTGAGGCTGCGGGCGAAGGCGGCGGATACATTCTTTGCCCCTCGGATCATTTCTTTGACGCCGATTTGAAGCTGATTGAAGCATTCGCCGATGAAGCTCATCGCTGCGTTTGAGAACAAAGAAAGCACGCCGGCTCCTTCCGGAATTTGGCGGCATTTCATCCAAGCCGTCGGGCGCAGGCGAGTTTTTGCGCGGTTTCACGTGGAACTTATTCAGCGAATCGGCGTTTCAGGCAGGGCTGAAGGCCAGGCTGGCGGAGGCCGCGGATTCTTGTAGGCCGCGTGGATCATGAAAAAGCTCTCGAAACGGAGCGAGTGGCATTGCCAGCGCTTCGGCCACCCGCTTCTTTGTAAGAGAACACACACGACGTCCCGATGCCAAGGTCAAACTACTGTTTCAGTGTACGCACATAAGCAATTACGGCGTCCACGTCTTGCTCCGGAAGACGATGTTTGAACCCTGATTCTTCGATTTCGACAGGAGGCATCACGGTGCTGCCATTGTTGATGAGCTTTCTCAACTCCGCGTCCGACTTGCTCTGCACCATTGCTGAGTTGAGCCTGGGAATTTTGATGTTATAGAATTCGTCCGCTTTCTCATTTCCGTTGCCGTCCGCGCCATGGCATCTGCCACATGTCTGATTGTAAGCCGTCTTTCCAGAGACGGGGTGGGTCGGGCTCAGATAGGAAGCTAACAATACTTCGTGAGTGTGGTTTTTCGGAATGATGTACAGAAGTTGTCCATCCATCCCGGGTATCCACACTTCGGAGAGAATATGAACACCGCCTGTTGTGTCAAATACAAGAGAGCCGGCTTGAAGAAAATCGCCCGGCCCGCTGAGCTGAGCGATGACCATCGCTTTCAACAACGCGCTGACCGATTCCACCTTGAGTATGTCTCTGTCAACTGAGAAAGTGTATGTTCCAGCCGGCAGCACCTTCGAGTTCGAGCCGACGGTAAACGCATACGGAACGCCGATCCGCATGTTCTGCATCTGCCCAAACGCCGCGCTAACCGCGAAGCATGTAACGAGAATGAAAGTTATCATCCTTGCCACCATCACACCACGAGCTTTCACTTGCCGCATTACGTAATGCCCTCCTGCTTTCTGTCAGTTACGGTTGGAATACCAGTCACCCGATACCACCGGTGACCCTGTTTGTTTAACAACCTAAAGCACCATCATAGCCGTATGTGACCGTCAATACAATAGCATGTGATATATATCACATGCACGGAAAGCGCCAATCAATTCAAAAGAGGGTTCAAATGCGGCTATTATTCAATAAATTTTGATCGGACGGCTCAGTTTTGCGAGGCAGCCCGTTTCAATTCGGCCTCGCGCGCCAGTACGCGGCGGTTGAATTCGTGAATCACGCGCGCCACATAAGCCTGGGTCTCGTGGTAGGGAGGAATGCCGTGGTACTTGTCCACCGCGTCCGGGCCGGCGTTGTAGGCGGCCAGCGCCTTGGCCAGGTTGTCGTGGTAACGGGTGAGCATCGCATCCAGGTAAGCGGTGCCACCGCGCACATTCTGCGCGGGCTCAAAGCTGTCTTTCACGCCCAATTCGCTGGCCGTTCCCGGCATCAATTGCATCAACCCCTGGGCGCCGGCGCTGCTCACGGCGCGCACATGGCCGTTGCTCTCGGCTTTCACCAGGCTGGCCAGCAGGTCCACGTCCAGGTTGTGTTCATGGCCGGCTTTGACGAGCATCTCGCGCAGGTCCGCCGGGTTGAGTTTGGCATCCGGATGTTTTGCCGGTGATGTTGTGGGGGACTTCTCCGCGGAGGATGGCGGCGGGGCTGGGGGTGGATCGGGGACCGTCTCGAACTCCGCGATATCCTGCGGCGCGAATTCGATGTAGTTGTCCTCGCCGGCGCTGAGATAGAGACGGACGCGGCCCTCGACCTGGGCGTGATGGTCGCAGCGCATCTCAAATCCGTTGCGCAGGGTCACGCGCTCGCCCGCCCGCGCCGCCGGAGCAAGGGCTGCCAGGACTGCCATCGTGATGAAGAGATTTCCGCGCATTCCCGATTGCACTTCCGAATCCTGATTTTGCGGTCACGCTTTGGCTATGGAAAGTCTGGCAAGCGTGGCCACTTCGGCTTCCAGCACCACGGCCACGCCGTCTTCGTCGTTGGGCGGGGCCTGCTTCCAGCCGCGCATTTTGGCCAGGTCGCGCAGCTCACCGGCGGCATTGCCCATGATCACGCCCTGGCCCGCCCACTCCAGCATATCCACATCGTTCCAGTTGTCGCCAATAGCCATGGTCTCCCGGCGGTCGACGCCCAGCCGGGCAGCAAGTCTTTCGAACGCCCTGCCCTTTGAAACTCCCGGCGGCATCAGGTCCAGGATCGACAGGTCGCGCACAGGATACTCGGTCCTGACGCACTCGCAACGGCCGGCCCACTCGCTGGCCTTGAGCGCCGTCTCAGCCTCTCTTATTCTGCTCAGTCCACCGGCCACCATGCCCTGAATGGGATCCTCGCCGTTCACGAGCGCCAGTTCCAGCGGCTTGACTACTTCGATCGCGCTGCGGTTGGCCTCGACCCATAGGGCAATTCTTTCGTGAATCTGCTCCAGGTCTTCGAGGACCAACTCGCCGCGTCCCGGACGGTCAAAGGTGAAGACCAAGGTTCCGAAGGGCCGGAGCAGACCGCATAGCCCGCGCGCGACTTGAGACTGGAGATGACAGCGGTCGACCGGCTCGCCGCCCAGGGTTCGGGTCACTGCACCATTGGACGTGATCAGGGACGTATCCGCTCGCAGGCCCAGGCCCTCGAGCAGCGGCGCCGTATAGGCCGCGCGCCGGCCGGTGGCGATGGCCAGCATGATTCCTGCCTCCTGCGCGGCGTTGAGCGCCCGTGCTGTGCGCGGGCTTATCTCCCGCCCCAAGTTCGGCAGCAGCGTTCCATCCATGTCGATTGCCACCAGGCGAACGGGAGAGTGCATAGGTTTAGTTTACCGGGCGAGATGATGATGAAATTGTTCAGCGCGTGCGCGGCGTTTATTCTTCAGAGCAATGCAGCAGGTTAGCCCCCGCAAAAGCGGGGATAGCAAGTTAGCGGGTTAGCGGCGGCATCTCTGGAGGTAGTTTTATTCCTCCGCGGGCCGGCGAAGCCAGTGGACGAGTGACACAATCTGGACCGGAATTGAGATTTCGCCATTTGTTTGCTAAAAATGATATCTAACATGTATAGTTTCATTACTATACGGGAAAAGAGGGGAGGGGGTGGGTACGGACCGGGCACTCAGATCCCACCCTAGCCGCAAAAACAAATACGCGGGGCCCAGAGGGCACCCCGGTGGGGCACCCAGTGGGGGAACTCACCTCTTTCTTTCTTATCCAATTGTGCGCCGGGGGAGGGTTATTTTCTGCAAGAAGGATTGCTGGAGCTCAGGGGTTATTCATGCAGAGGAAATGGCGGCCCGATCCGGTAGTCTTTTGAATATGGAGAGAGTTTGCAGCCAGTGCCGGGCAGTGCTCGACGAAGAGACCATGGCCGACTGGTGCCCCGCTTGCGGCGGGGCATTGATTGAGCGGGCAAGGCTTCCTGTTCTCGACCAGCCCGGTGGGCCAGCGGCGGAGGTCGACCATCGCGGCATCGTGCTGCCCCGGCGTCATGCGGTGGGAGGGATTATTACTCCGCAGTAAGCGATCCGCGTCAGGGAATCAGCGGGCTTGTATCGAGCCCAACCGCTTCGGCCAGGCGAGCCTGCCGGTCATCGAAGGTCCAGAAGCGTTGAGCCTTCAATTCCAGTGCGCAGGCAACGTGGAGCGAATCCAGTGTGCGGACGCCTAGGGTGGGACCGTACCGCCGGGCGAGATCGGCGCAGGTCTCCCAGGCATGAGAAGGAAATCCCACTTTAGTCCAGACACCATCGGCGCAATCGCGCTTGAAATCACTCCAAATATGATCCGCATCTGCCGGGGTGAGCCGCTTCAGAAACACTTGCTGGTAGAGCGCGTTTGCCAGTTCGGCACGATTGAAGTCAGTGAGCCACACGGAGGGGATGCCGGCCATGCACGCGTCAACGCGCACGGAGTGCGCGTCCGTGATGTAGCTTGAAACCAGAAAGCTTGAGTCAACGTAAGCGCTCAATAGCGGCTGTTCTCCCGATCGGCAATCAGATCGGCAACCGGGGTCAGCACACGGTCGCCAAATATCGCGCGACGGCGCGCTGCGAAGTCCGGAATTTTCACGGGCTCAATCCTCGGCGACTCGGGCACAATGCGAGCCACAACGCGATTGCGCTTGCGAAGTTCGACCACCTCGCCGGCTTCAAGCCAAGTGAAGAGCTGGCGAGTATCGCGGAGTTGGCGTGTGTTGATGCTCGGCATGCTCTAAATGTGGCACAAAATGTGTCACATTGTCAAGTGGCACAGCGGCAAGCCCTATTCATACCGCAGCGCCTCGGCCGGCAGTACCCTTGCAGCCGCGGATGACGGGTAGAGCGTAGCCAGCAGGGAGATGCCGATGGAGACGGCGGCTACGATTACGCCGTCGAGCGGGCGGGGCGCGAAGGGCAGAGTATCGATGGAGTAGACCTCGGCGGAGAGATGGATGAAGTGGTAGTGGCCTCCGGCCCAGGCGGCGAGATAGCCGAGGATGAGGCCCAGGGCGGTGCCGATGAGGCTGATGAGCAGGCCTTGCAGCAGGAAGATGCGGCGGACCTGGCCGGGCTCGACGCCAAAGCTCATCATCACGGCGATGTCGCGCGTCTTCTCCATCACCATCATGGTGAGGGCGATGAGAATGTTGAGCGCGGCCACGATGACGATGAGCGCGATGACGATGAAGGTGACTACCTGTTCGAGCTTGAGGGCGCGGAAGAGTTCGCGGTTCTGCTCCATCCAGTTGGTGGTCATGTAGCCCTTGCCGGCGGCGTGCTCGATGGCGCGGCCGATGGACGGGGCGCGGTCAAGATCGTCCACCTTGAAGCTGATGACGGAGAGCAGGTCCGGCTCGCTGAAGAGGCGCTGCGCGTCGCTGAGGCGCATGAAGGCCTCGGCCGCGTCGTACTGGTAGAAGCCGGAGTGGAAGATGCCGGCCACGCGGAAGCGCTGGTACTTGGGCGCGAGGCCGAGCGGCGTCAGCTCGCCCTGAGGACTGGTGACCAGCACGCTGTCGCCCACCTGGGCGCCGATCTGCTCGGCGAGTTCGTTGCCGAGGACCAGGGCCGGATAGGGCGTGTTGGCCGCGCTCTGGTCAATAGGCTGATACGGGTCCTGGTGTGCAGTCTCGGGATTGAGGTCTTTCGCCGATCCGGCGGTGATGGTGTCGAGCAGACTGCTGACCGTCCGCTCCTGGGCAGGAATGATGCCTTTGATGAGCGCGAATCCGGCGCGCGGCCCGCGCGAAACCAACACCTGGCCGTAGATTCCCGGCGCCGCGGCGGTCACGTGTGGCACCGCGCGCAGACGGTCGAGCAGCGGCTGCCAGTCGCGGATGCCGTCGGCCTCAATGCGCATCAGATCCACGTGCGCCGAGGCTCCCAGCAGCCGGTCCTCAAGGTCGCGCCTCATGCCGTTGGTGATGGCCAGGGCGATGATCAGCGCGGCCACGCCCGCGGCCACCCCGGCGATGGAGATGCTGGTGACCACGCCCACCACGGCTTGCCGCCGCTTGGCCTTCAGGTACCGTAACGCCAGAAAAATCTCAAATTGCATCGCTCAAATTCTCCTGTGGCGTTACCTTCCGCCGCGGAACTGGATGATGCGGCGACGATCGCGCTTGGAGGGCCTGTGTTCCGGCAGCGGCGCGAACTCCTGCATGGCCTTGCGTTCTTCAGCCGCTCTGGCCCGCGCCGCTTTGCTGGCCTCGGTTTCGCGGTAGAGGGTTTGCGCTACTGCCGCGGGCCCACGCATCTGGCTCAGCAGCAGCACCTCAATCTGAAACTCGCCGCCCTGGTTGCAGACCGTCAGCATATCGCCCACGCGGACCTCGCGGGCCGGCTTGGCCGGGATGCCGCCGGAGTGAATGCGGCCCAGATCGCAGGCCTTTTGCGCCAGCGCCCGCGTCTTGAAGAAGCGCGCCGCCCACAGCCATTTGTCGATGCGTACCGAGGCCATGTTTCGTAACTCAGAGCATAGCAGTGGCTAACTTCTTGCCTACGCCGGCTTCAATCGGCCTGCGGGCGCTCCTTGGTTGACTCTGCGCCGTTGTTGTGAGGTTGACCCGGATATTGAGCCGATCGGAATAGTACAGCAGCTTCTCGATGCTCATCTTGGCGATCTTGCCTTGAAGCAGATTGCTGACTGACGGCTGATACTCATCGAGCAGGCCCACAAGCTGCCGCTGCCCGTACCCTCGCTTTTCAATCTCGCGGAGGATGGCGTCCAACAGATCGGCCTTGATCTTCAGTGCCGACGCCTCTGCGCGAGTGAAGCCCAGATCGTCGAATACATCCCCTTTTGTGATGTGGCTCGGCTTGTTACTCATTAAAATTTCCCTCCATCCCGCAGTCGCCGGTGTACCACCTTGAGCCGGTCTTTCGCGATTTCAATATCCCGCCGATCTGTCTTTGCGCTGTCTTTCTCAAAGGCGTGGAGCACGTAAATCACCCCCTCAATCTGTGACAGGTACATGACCCGATACCAAGTGCGAGCATCATCGGTTTTCAGTTCCCATACGCCCTTGCCGACCGAGATCATGGGGCGTACGCCACAACGAGGGAGTTCCCCGTTCTGAAGCCGACGCAGAGAGAAGCCGAATGTACTTTTCACGCCGGAGGGAAATCGACTGAGAACCTCTTTTGAGTCTCCTTCCCATTGGATATCGGCAAACGCCCTATTCATAGCTCTCTCGCACCTGAATTATACAACATTTCTTATAAACAGGACCGGAGTTAACGATCGATGGAAAGAAAAGTTACTTTATGATCGGAATTTGCAAAGCCGGGGCGATCCGCCCAGCCTGCTTGATCCAACCCGACTTCGATTCGAGAGAGACTTAGTTCGCCAGCACAGCGCGGTAGCGCACCTTGTTCTTCTTCACCTTATCGAGGGCTTCGTTGGCCTTGGCCATGGGGAAGGCTTCGGTCTGGGCCTTCACGCCGTGGCGGGCGGCCACGTCCATCATCTCCCGGATCCGGTTGGGGGGGCCGATAGGGCTGCCGCTGATGGAGCGCTGGCCGGAGATGAGCGGAAAGGCCTGTATGGCGACCGGCGAGGGTGGAACGCCCACAAAGCACAACGTACCGGTGGGCCGCAGGACCTGGAGGTAGGCGCCCCAGTCCTGGTCGGCGTTGGCGGTGTTCAAAATGAAGTCCAGGGTGCCGGCGGCTTCCTTGATGGCCTTGGATTCACGGCTGTTGATGAATTTGTGGGCGCCCAGCGCGCGCGCTTCTTCTTCTTTGTCGGCCGAGGTGGAGAAGGCCGTCACCTCCGCGCCGAAGGCGTGCGCGAACTGGATGGCCATGTGTCCCAGTCCTCCAATGCCCACGATGCCAACCCGCGAAGAGGGGTTGACGCCATGGGTGCACATGGGGTTATAGACCGTGATGCCGCCGCACAGCAGCGGCGCGGCGTTTTCACTGGCGAGAGCCTCGGGGATGGGAATCACAAAGCGGGCATTGGCGCGGACGCTGTCGGCATAGCCGCCGTTGCGGTGCACGCAAGTGCCCTCGTTATCGGGGCATAGGTTCTCCAATCCACGGTTGCACCACTCGCAGTGGCCGCAGGAGTTCGATTGCCAGCCCAGGCCCACGCGCTGGCCCACCTGGAGCGAGCGCACCTGGCCGCCCACAGCCGCAACGGCGCCGATAATCTCATGGCCGGGAATGAACGGATACTGGCTGATGCCCCAGTCGTTCGCGATCAGGTGAAGGTCGCTGTGGCAGACGCCGCAGTGGGTAATGGCGATCTCCACCTCCTGCGAACCCAGCCTGCCTGGGTCGTAGTGAAACGGCAACAGTTCCGCGCCTGCCGCATGCGCTGCAAGTCCTTGAATTTGAGCCATGTTTGTTTCGGAATCCTCTCTGGGAGTGGCAATAAAGTCAACTGCGTAACAAAGGCACCGGCCTGAGGTCTGACGTAATCATTCACTGTCTACTTTAGTTTAAACTGCCGGCCGGCTCAATGCGGATTCAGAGCCCGGAAAACGCTCAGCACACATGCGGCAGGCGCCTTGCCCGACCCCTTCGCGCCCGCGCAGGTTACCGCGCCCGGCAGGAAGTGGAGTAGCGGCGAATCTGGAGGGCATCTCGGCGGCGCTTAGCGAAGGCAGCGCCTGGGCTGTCAGCCAGGGAAGATGCGCCGGCTGGACGGCGCTCTACTTGAACTGGTTGATGATGTCGAGGACGTAGTAGCCCACGACGAACAGCGTCGCGGCTGCGACCAGACCAGTGGCTACCCGCAACACGGGCTCAAGCCTGTGGATTTTTGCCATGAGAACGGCCTGTTCGGCTTTTACGTGATTGAACGAATCGTCCAGGATGAGCTGGTCATCCTCGTCGCGGGTCAGTCTCAAGTTATAGACCTTGAGTACGGCCAGCAGCAGTACCAATGCGCCCCAAACCGACCACATTAAAGGAACGATTCCCATACTCCACCTCCCAAAGACATTCGGGTCCCAGATACCGGCGGGTCCGTGACGGAAACGCGGTCTCGTGGGTAGAGGGGCCGTACGGTTGATCATCATAGCTCCAAACGCGGAACTGCGTAGTGATAAAAATCACAGGCATTGTTTTGCCCGGGAAACAAGGCTTCCATCCCGGCTTTTCACCCTTATTGCATCCGGCCGGCACCGGCCCGAGATGGACCGTGAACGCGGCGCCGGTCCTGCGACTTTCCGGTAACCGGTTGCATCCAATGGGATGAAGCCGCGAATGGGGCTTGTATACCCGCCCCCAGAGCAGTACAGTTGGAGCAGTACAGCTACGGAGTACGCAAATCATTCACCGTTTGGGAGAGACCATGGCCACCACAACCACTGCACCCGCACAGGAAACCGAAAAGAAAGCGCCCCTCCACCTGACCCCTCAGGCCATTACCAAGGTGCGCGAGATCATGGCCACCCAGGATCCGATCCCCGCGGGGCTGCGCATTGGCGTGGTGGGCGGCGGCTGCTCCGGTTTCCAGTACTCCATGGCCTTCGAGAACCAGAGCGGCATGATGGATAAGGTCTTCAAGTTCGACGACTTGCAGGTTTTTGTGGACGCTACCTCGTTGATGTACCTGAACGGCTGCATCGTCGACTATGTGGAGACGCTGGAGGCGGCCGGCTTCAAGTTTGAGAATCCCCAGGTCAAAAGCACCTGCGGCTGCGGTTCCTCCTTCAGCGTCTAACGGCCCCGTTTCGGCCTCGCTTTTCAGATCAGGCGTGCAAAAGGCCCGTACCCTTCGTAGGGTGCGGGCCTTCCTGCGTTTGGGCCGGGGTGCGAATGATCGTCCGGTTGGTTTGATTTATTGCGGCGGTGAGGTAGGACTACTTCCAGAATCGCTCCCACCGGTCGTGCTGCCACTTCCCGACCCGCTGCCAGAGCCCGATCCGCTGCCGCTGCCAAAGCCCGATCCGCTACCACTGCCAAAGCCCGATCCGCTACCACTGCCAAAGCCCGATCCGCTGCCGCTGCCAAAGCCTGACCCGCTGCCAAATCCTGATCCGCTGCCAAATCCTGACCCGCTGCCAAATCCTGACCCGCTGCCAAATCCTGATCCGCTGCCGGTTCCCATGGGGGTGCCGCTAGTCGGCAGGCCGGTGGCGCCTATCGGCTGCTGGGCCTGCTCGGAGGCAGGATCGTAGACGAACTCCCACTCGTTGTAGTGATTCTTCTTCTTATAGAGCAGGATGGACTGCTTGGAGCTGCCGGGTGCGAAGCCGATGATGCCCCCACCGCCGAAAGTCTGTCCGGTCAGTCCTGTACTCGACCCAGAGGACGACCCAGAGGACGACCCGGAGGACGAACTACTGCCGGAGGCATTCGAGTCCGTGCTGCTTGTGCCGCCAGAGGTATCGGTGGAACTGCCGTTTGCGGCGGAGGTATCGGTGGGACTGCCAGGACTGCCGGGTGCGCCGGGTGTGCCGGAGGCGCCGGAAGCGCCGGAAGCGCCTGAGGCATCGGGGGAACAGCCGGATCCACCAGTCGGAGAGCCTGAGCCGAACATGGAGCTGGATGAGCCGAGCCCAGACGAGCCGAGCCCGGACGAGCCGAGGCCGGATGAGCCGAGGCCGGATGAGCCGAAACTGGATGAGCCCAGACCGGACGAGCCGAAACTGGATGAGCCCAGGCCGGATGAGCCGAGCCCGGACGAGTTCAACCCATTCGCTCCGCAGTTCATCCCCATGCCGCCCATCATCGAACTTGCGAGGGGCTTTCCGAAGAACCCATACACCGTCGGCAACTTGTTCTGGCCCATGCGGATGGGCCTCCACTCGTCCTTTCCGGTGGTCGGGTCTTTGTACTTCTTGCGCAGGAAGCGCATATTGTTGGTGTTGACCAGCGCGTCGACGTTCATCGGATATTTGCCGAGCTTCTTGTAGAAGAGCCTGATGGCGCGAACGTACTGCTTGCCGCGGTGCATGGTCTCGAGATCGCGGTCGCGCTGGATCTGTTTCTTGATATTGGGCGCGACAATGGCCATGGAGATGATGAGAATGGCCAGCAGGAAGATGACCGCAATCAGAATGTAGCCCTCTTGAGAGGGGCGAGGACGGCGGCGGATTGGGAGGGGCTTCATCTTTTAGCTCCTAGCTGCTAGCTCCTAGCTACTAGCCGTACCCTCGCAGTAATCAGTTTTGTTGGTCAGCCGATCATTCGCCTTCGGGCACAAACAGCTAGAAGCTAGAGGCTAGAAGCTAATAGCTCAGTTCGCCGTGAGCGGCAGGGTCTGGGTGTTATCGTAGCCCAGATCGGTGACCTGAATGCTGGCCGGCAGAATAGTGACCACCTTATAGCGATGATCCACAATTTCGCCGGACCTGGCCATGAAGATGTCCTCCCCATGGATCAGGAAAGCTTTGAGCGATTTGTCCCTGGTCTGGGTGTAGCCGAAGTACTTCAGATCGATGGCCGGCGGCTTGGGCGGCACATATACGGCCGGGCCGGCCGCCGCCGCGTTCGCGGCTTGTTGGTCTGCGCGGGGGCCTTTTACCAGGCTTTCGATCTGCGCGGGCGCGGAATCGGCGGAGAAGATGTTCCTGCCCGTGCCGGCGTATTCCACTCCTTCGGTTTCGGCCAGCTTTTCGAAGTGCACCGTGGGGTCGAGTCCTTCGTTGGTCAGCTTTTCCGCGTCCGCCCCTTGTGAATTCTGTCCGGCGTTCGCGAACGGAGTTCCCGCTGCCGGACGGGCTTTGGTTCCTGTGGATGCAGGTTGCGCCGGGATGGGCCGAGGCGTGGAAGCTCCTCCGGAGGAGCCAAACAGTTCCCAGGCACCGATCCCGACGATTACCGCAAACAGCGCGGCGACTATGTAGACCTGGCGCTTATTTTCCGTTCCCAGACGCATGGCCATGGCTATTCGCCCTCCCTTCCGGCTGGGGAGGGGGCGGGCTCTGTCTCACCCGGCGCCGGCGTGGGCGGCAATCCGCTGGCCGCCGCATCGGCCGGCCGCAGCCAGGTGGAGACGCGCAGCCGCAGGTTGACCAATCCCCCCTGCTGACCGGTCAAAGCCATTGACCGGATGACAAAGAAGGTCTGGTCGCGCTCCAGGCTGTTCACAAACCGCATGATCTGGGGATATCCGCCGCTGATGCCGGCGTCCATGGAGATTTCAGTCAGATCGGAGCCAGGGGGGTTTTGTGTGTACTGGACACTGGAGAGCCGCGTCCCTGAATCGACCTGCAGCTCGCCGATGCGGCTGGCGATGGAGGAGTAGTTGGGTGGGATGCGCCTCTCATAGAAGACATGAATCAGGAGGCGGGACTGTTCGACGCGCTTGTCAAGGCCGCGCAGGGGAACGGTTTCGAGGTCCAAAGCCTTCAGCTCCACCTGCTTGCCGGCCAGGGCATCGGTGGAGCGGCCGTTGGTGGCGGCCCAGTCCAGGCCGAACCGGATCGACAATCCGATGACCAGCACAAGCAGCACGGCGAACCCGGCAAGATGCCAGGTAAGCGGGGAGGTCAGGCGCTCAAGCCACGGAGAGGACGGGCCTTTGTTCATTGCGGGCCTCCGGGCGGCGCGTTGGGATCATTCTGGGCGTTTCGCCCGTGCCGATTCATCATCTGCCGGAGGGACCCGCGCTGGGGGGAGGTGGGCTGCGGGGACACGGGCTGAGCGGACACGGGCTGAGGAGACGTGGCCTGGGGTGGGCCGGTATAGGGCAGCCGGATGGGCTGCGAGGCCGGACTCGAAGCGGGACCGGGAGGCGATTGGGCTGCGTTCAGCGCAGGCGCTGGATGGCTGGCGGAATTTTCAGCAGCCTGAGAATGCTTTTCGGCCGCCTTGCGTTCTTCGAGCGTGGCTGGGTTGTACTCGGCCAGCAGTTCGAAGTTGACGCGGTTCGAGGCGCTCACCGCTTGCAGTTTTTCGCCGGGGCCCCCGGCGGACTCGGAGTTTTCACCCACGATGCGGGGCATAAGAAAACGTTTGGAGTGTTCCAGATTCCGAACCAGTTCGACGGCGCGCTCGCGGGGGCCAATCACGTGCAGATACAGAATGATGTGGCCGTCCTTGGCGCGGACCGGCTCGATGGTGGAGACCTGCACACCGCCGGGCAGCACGGTTTCCAGATCCTCCATGGCCAGCGTCCAGGAGAAAGCCTTCTCCTCGAAGAGCTTATTGAGGGCCTGGGCATGGCGCAGCAACTGGTCGTTGGCCGGCTGGCGCATCAGGTCCTGGTATCCTTGCCGTTCCTGGTTGATGCGGGCGAGTTGGCCGTCGAGCGAATGGTCGCGGGCGCGGGCTTCCTCGGCCTTCTGGTGGAAGGCGCGCAGGCCCAGACCCAGGCCGATGGCGAGGAGGGCCAGCACGGCCATGGCGATGCGCAGACGCTTGATGGCCGGTCCCAGGTCGGCGAAGGGGCGGGTAGCGAGATTGAGAGTGATGCGCATTCTTAACTTACCCCCGCCAGTGCGCCAGCCACGCCGGCAATGCTGTTGTTGCCGAGCGCGGTGGCCATTCCGGTTTCGGGCCGTGGCGCCAGATCAATCACCGTCAGTTCCGGATCGTCGATCCAACTGCCAAAATCGCAGGCCCCGCCGGCGCCGGCAAAGTACAACTGGCGAGGTCTCAACTGTAGCTTGTCCTCAAAGTAGGCGGCGGCCACGGCGATGCCGCGCTGCACCTCCTCGAGGCGCAGCGCAGGGTCCTCCGGCAGGTCGAGGGTGCGATAGAGCAGCAGGTCCTGGCCGTTGGTGATGGAGGTTGTGAGCGCCAGGGGGCTGAGGTTGGCAATCAGCACCGTCTCCATGGAATCGATCACGTCCAAAGCAGCCAGCCCGGAGGGCAGCACTGCGCCGGGCTCGTAGCCGGCGGCACGGACCGCGGCCTCATATTCCTGGAGGATAGGGCCGGGAATGACGGCTGCCAGAACTTTGCACTCGGTCTTGGTCTCCACCAGCACCTGGTAGCTCAGGCCGGCGTGCTCCACATCAAACGGAACCATCTTGCGCAGGCGGAAGCGCAGCACGGAGTAGGCTTCAGCAGCCTTGCCGGGCAGGGAATCGAAGTCCAGCATGAAGACACGGACCACCGTGTCGGGCAGGACCAGGCTTACGGCGTGGGAGCGCGGCGAGACCTGGCCGAGAGCCGAGCGAATCGCGCTTGCGACGGCCTCCGGCGCCCTCAGGTTGGGCTCGCCAATGCCGGGGACGATGGCGCCGGCCGGGAGCGGCACAAAGGCGTAGACCGGCTTCTGCCCCTGCCCGGGCAATGCGACGGCCAGCACTCCCTCCGGCGAAAGTTCCACCGCCGCCGGCGGACGCGCGCCGGGCTGGGAACCGAGTCTGGCTTTGTGCAAGATCGAATTCACTAGCGGGAAGCCTCAATGAAGGTGACCTTATTGATCTCCTTGAGCGTGGTCAGGCCACGGCGGACGCGCTCGATCGCCGACTCGCGCAGAAAGCTCATGCCCTCCTTCTGAGCCAGCCTGCGAATCTCGGAGGTGGGTTTCTTTTCCAGAATGATTTCGCGGATGGAGTCGGTCAGGTCCAACAGCTCGTGGATGGCGGTGCGGCCGCGGTAGCCGGTGCCGCCGCACTCCATGCAGCCCTGGCCCTCGCGGAAGTCGAAGCCGTGCCACTCGGCGGGGTCCATGCCGTTGGCCAGCAGAGCGTCATCGTCATAGTTGACAATGCGCGTGCAATACTCGCAGTTGGTGCGCACCAGCCGCTGGGCCAGGATGCAGTTGAGCGCGGATACGAAGTTGTAGGCCTCCACGCCCATGTTGATAAACCGGCCCAGCACGTCCACCACGTTGTTGGCGTGGACGGTGGTAAACACAAGATGCCCGGTGAGGGCGGAGTTGATGGCGATCTGCGCCGTCTCGTTGTCGCGGATTTCGCCCACCAGAATCTTGTCCGGGTCGTGGCGCAGGATGGAGCGCAGACCGCGGGCAAAGGTGAGGCCCTTCTTCTCGTTGACCGGAATCTGGGTGATGCCGCGAATCTGGTACTCGACCGGGTCCTCGATGGTGATGATCTTGTCCTCATCGCTCTTGATCTCGTTCAGCGCGGCGTAGAGCGTAGTGGTCTTGCCGGAGCCGGTGGGGCCGGTGACCAGCACCATGCCGTAAGGCTCGCGGATATAACGGCGGAAGCGCTTCAGGTCCTCCTCGGCAAAGCCGACCACATCCAGCGTCAGCTTCTTGAACTTCTCGCTCATCGACTCCTTGTCCAGCACCCGGAGTACTGCGTTTTCGCCGTGGATGGTGGGCATGATGGAGACGCGGAAGTCGATCAGCCTGCCCTTGTAGCGGACCCGGAAGCGGCCGTCCTGGGGCACGCGGCGCTCGGCGATATCCAGCTCGCTCATGATCTTGATGCGGCCCAGAATGGTGGAGTGGTGCTCGCGGGCGATGGGCGCCATGGCTGCCTGCAGCACTCCGTCGATGCGGTACTTGATGACCAGCGAATCGTCGTTGGTCTCGATGTGGATGTCGGAGGCGCGGCGCTCCAGAGCGGTGAAGATGGTCGTGTCCACCAGCCGGATGATGGGGCTGATGTCCTCTTCGCTGGTCAGCTTTTCGATGGAGATGTTCTCGTCCTGGTTATCATCCCCGGTGAGCACGTCGAAGGTAAGCCCCTCGCTGGCCTCATCCAGCACGCGCTGCGACTGCTCGGTCTTCTTCAGCAGGTCGGTGATCTGCGACAGCGTGGCCACGCGTGCGATGATGCGGTGACCGAGCAGACCGGCGATCTCGTCCAGCACCATCAGCCGCGAGGGGTCAGAGACCGCAATGGTCAGCGCGTCTTGTTGCTGCTCGATGGGCACGAAGTTGTAGCGGAACATCAGCTCCACCGGGACGGTGCGCAGCAAGTCGTGCTGAATCTTGAAGTTTTTCAGGTCAACGAACTCGGCGTGATAGCGCCTGGACAAAGATTCAGCCTGAGCCCGTTCGTCCTGACCCGTGGGAAGCGGACCGGTGGGAAGCGTAATTACAGTTGAGTCGGCCATGGCGGATTACCCTCCCTGACTCCCGCCGGCCTGTCCCAGCGAGAAGATGGGCAGGTACAGCGAGATGAGAATGAAGACCACGACCACGCCCATGACGATGAGAATGGCCGGCTCGATCAGCGCCAGCGAGGCGGTCAGCGCGGTAGCCACGTCTTCCTCAAAGAATTCGGCCACCGAGTTGAGCATCTGCGGCAAGGCGCCGGTCTGTTCGCCCACGGTGATCATCTCCGTGGACAGGCCGGGAAAGATATTGGTCTGGGTCAGCGATTCGGCCAGGCTCTTGCCCTCGCGCACCGTGCCGATGGATGAAAAGACCGCCCGCGAAACCCGCCGCGAGGAGATGGAACGGGCCGCCGTCTCCAGCGACGGCACCAGCGGCAGACCGCCGGTAAGCAGCGTCGAGAGCGTGCGCGCAAACAGCGCTACCTGGTACTTGAGCCAGATTTTGCCAAAGACGGGCAGCCCCACGCGGATACCGTCGATTAAGTCCCGGCCCCGCTCCGTGATGGAGAACCGGTAAGCCCCTCCGGCAATGCAGAGCAGAGTCAGAAAAAGCCAGATAAAGTAGTGGTGCAGCCACTTGCCGAAGTTTAGCAGGCCCACGGTCATGGCCGGCAGCTTGGAGCCCATCTGGTCATAGAGCACGGCAAACTGCGGCACCACCACGGCCAGCAGAAAGATCATCAGCCCGACTACCAGCGTCATCAACAGCGCCGGATAGATGAGCGAGGCCGTCAGTTTCTTGCGGAAGGTGAGCGAGACCTTCTGGAAGTTCACGTAGCGCTCCAGAACCTCCTGCAGGTTGCCGGAGCGCTCGCCGGCCAGCAGGGTGGTGACGTACATGACGGGAAAACCGGTCTGTGCCTCAAAGGCGGAGGAAAGCGAGTCGCCGGTTTTGACGCGGTTGGCAACGTCGTCCAGCGAACTGGACAAATGGGCGTTCTTTTGAATCTTTGACAGCATCTGTATGGAGCCCAGGATGGGCAGCCCGGCCCGAACCAGGGTAAGGAATTGCTGGTTGAAGATGAGGAACGGCTCCAGCTTGATCTTGCCCCGCTTGAGCCCGCCAAAGCCGCTGCGGGCGCGGATGGAGAAGACGTTGTAGCCGGCATGGGTAAAGCGGGCGCGCAACTCCTCGGCAGTGGCTGCCGTCTGCACCTGCTCCTGCACGCGGCCACGCTCATCGGCCAACTTGATGATGAACTCTGCCATGATTCTGCTCGCCGGATCAAAGGTTCCGGCCTTTCCAAGAGGTTTTTCTCAAGCTTTAGGGTACCAGCTTCCGCCGCCTGTTTTCGTAACGGATAGACGCGAAAGGGGGATAGAACGCTCAAGCGGCGCGCTTCACCGGCCGCAGAATCGGCTGAATTGAAAACCGCACCGTCATTGCGCGGAACCCAGTCTACGCCGGACTGCCCGGCTGTACGCCGCGTACGGCCATACCTTCCAAATCTCCGGATGCGCGCAGCCGGCTCTGTCCCACCCGTTCTCAAATGCATGATCAGCAACAACATGCAAGAATAGGAACGAACCTTCCATAGGAATGGGGACCAGGGGTCAAATGGGATGCGTCGTGTCGCGCTGATTTACAACCCGGCTTCCGGCCAGCATCCTGAAAGGCGAGCTGCTCGCATCGCGGAAGTGCTGGCAGTACTCCACGGAGCTGGCGTTGAAGTTAAATCGATCGCAACCGAATCGCCCGAAAGCGCCGGGATACAGGCGCAGGAGGCCGTCCGCCAAGGGTACGAAACGATTCTTGCATGCGGTGGAGACGGCACCGTTCATGAGACGCTGCAGAGATTGGTTGGAGGATCGGCGGCGCTGGGCGTGATTCCCATGGGCACAGCCAATGCCCTGGCTACGGATCTGGGCCTGCCGGCATCCCCGGTGAAGGCAGTGAAGATGCTGCTGAGCGCGACCCCGGAGCGGGTCTCCGTGGGCCATATCTTCTACAGCAACAGCGAGGGAGGTCAGCGCTCGCGCTATTTCATCGTCGCGGCCGGAATCGGGGCAGATGCCATCTTCCTCTCCCGGCTTGACGCCGGGTTAAAGCAGCGCTTGGGTTACGTCTTGTACCTGGTGGAAGGCTTTCGCGTCTGGGCCACGCATACGTTTCCCATGTTTGCGGCATCCTTTATGGAAAGCGGGAGCCACGCCCCACGGGTGGAGGAAGTGTCTCAACTTCTGGCCGTGCGCATCAGCAATTTTGGCGGGGTGCTGAACAACCTGGCGCCCGGCGCCGCGCTGGGCAACAGCCATCTGCGCGTGATTGCCTTTAAGACGCGCAGCCGCCTGCGCTACATGCGATTTCTGTTAGCCGTACTGTTTGGGCGCCATACCTTCTCCAACACGGTCGAATTGGTGAAGGCCGTCTCAGTGGAATGCAGCGATCTGGAAGGCTCGACGGCGCGCTTGCTCGTAGAGGCGGACGGAGAGTTGCTGGGCACTTTACCGGTCAGGATCGAAGTGGTGCAGCAAGCCCTGACCTTGCTGATTCCGCAGAAGACTCTGAGCCGCAATTCCCTTGTTCCGTAACCCCAGACCCAGAGGGAAGGTATTCGATTGCGCCTGCTCCGATCATCGGTTTCATTCTAAAATTAAGGCTTCAGCCAGCGGTCCAGCCAGTCAAACGCATCTTCCTGCATTTTGAGGCTGAAGGTATGCGGCTGGTCGTAAAACCGGCTAAGGAACTTCGAAGCCACTCCCGCTTTGGCATAAATGGTTTCGAGTTTTATCAACGATTCTTTCATGCCATCCATCGGGTAAAGTTCATCCCTGGAACATTGCTGGACCATCAGCGGCTTGGGAACCATGCAGCCGATTACATCCGGCAAATCCATGAAGTGGGCTAGCCCGGGCAGAAAATGCAGAAAGCTATGAGTATCGACGTACGAGCGAATCATCGGCCGCAGGGCTGACATCCACCCCACAGAAACCGCGCACTGGATGCGATCCTCTAATGCCGCGAGAAAATCGGTACGGTATCCCCCCATGGAAATACCAACACAGCCGATTTTCGATGGGTCCACTTCGGGACGGCTGACCAGATAGTCCACGGTCCGAAGATCGTCCCAGTGGACAATTCCTTGCCATGTGGCGCCGGCCCAACAAAGGGATTTAAACAGCGTCGCCTCGCCTTGCCCGGCTCTCCGATTCAAGGACTCCACAACTTGAAGAGAATACTTCGACCGGTCGCCCCCGTACTTTTCAGCGTCGTTTCCAAAAAAGGTTCTGCGCTCACCAAAATAGAAACTGTCGATCGAGATAACCACGTAACCACGGCGGCACAAGGCCAAAGAGGTGGAACGGCCTTCGTAATTCTCCTGCCGGTACTTGACGATTGCGGTCGAGTCCCCTTCCGGCGTAGGCATAACTTTTTCTTTCCCATAGACGAACATTCCGCCATGCGAATGAAGGTCCACTATGGCGGGACGGGGGCCTTTTCGCCCTTTGGGGATGAGAATGTAGGCGGGAACACGAAACCAGGGGGTCGAAGAAAAGAGAATTTTTTCCTGGATATACTCTGGAGTTTCCCATCGATCTACCAGCTCCGGAGATGGAGCCACCTGGGGAGGAGCGTAATGAAAAAGTTCGAGCACTTTTTCCCGCACGGCTTGGCGATAGGCTTCCGGTCCGGAATAATCGCGCTCCAACCAGGAAAGGGGATAGTGGCACTGGTTCGCCAGTTCCTTAACGACAGGAAAGAGAGTCCCTATATCACTTTCTCCGGCAGGCAGTTCAGCGTACTCCCTTGTGGGGCTCGCTGAGATGCCTTTCGTGATGCCCCCAAGGGCGAGTGCCCCTAAAGATTTCAAACACGCGCGGCGGTCAATCGAATCGACCGCTATGCCGGTTTCATTCTTCTTCATCATCTGTAGTCTCCGTTCTAGAACTATCGTTTCGATGCCGGTTTTGTGCGGGCATCCTGGTTCTCGATCCCTTTCTCTTGGAGTCCCATAGGATTCCCCTGCATGAGCGGGCATTATATATCGAGAGGTGACGTCGGTACTCGAGGGCCATCGCTGCAATAGGGGTGAACACCGAAAATAGTAAAGCGTTATTCAGTAGTGCCCTCAGAGTCTCGTTTTCTATAAGTTTGGATGGCAGTCGATGAGCAGGGCATTTCGTTCATTGAAGGGCTCACAGCCATTCGTTGGAACCGGTTAGTTTCTGGATGGTCGGCTATACGGAAATTGGCCCATTCGTCCTCGCCAATCCACTCTGCCTGTCCGCTGAACCTGTATGCTGATAGCGTTCCATATTGCGATCGGGGAAAAGTTGCAAGGATTGAGACAGGCAATGGATTTTGCGATGCGGGACTGGCGGCTCGGGGAAAGACTGGGCACAAGCCTTGGGCCTGCTCTGCGCAGGCACTGGCGTCTGGCCGGTGGGGGCACCTTGCTGTTTGCCGTAGGGGCGGTTGCCGCGGTCCTGCTTACGGCTTCCAACGGCAGCCGGCTCGCAGCGGTGGTCGTTCCTTATCCGCACGAGCTGGCGCAGGTGAGTTTTGCCGTGGCCGGCGACGTGATTCCGCATGAGCCTGTGCGCGCGGCCGCCGCAGCGGCTGCCGGCGCAGACCCCACCAACTCCCAGGGCTGGGGCGCTCTCTTCAGCGATGTGAGCGACGTCTTCCGCGGCGCGGACTTCGGCTTCGTGAACCTGGAGACGCCGGTGGCCCCGGTCCACTCGCACGGGTCTAAACCATTTATGTTCGATGCTCCTATCGCCCTGCTCGAGGGGCTGAAGGCCAACGGCATCAAGATCGTCTCCTTTGCCAATAATCATGTCATGGACCAGGGCTGGGCCGGATTCACCGAGAGCCGCAAGCATCTGCGCGACGAGGGGCTGCTCTTCGTCGGCTCCGGGGATACGGCCGAGCAAGCCTGGCAGCCGGTCATCGTCGAGGCCAACGGCATCAAAGTGGGCTGGCTGGGCATGACCCGCTGGCTCAACGGCAACCGCAACCCCGATAAGGACGATCAACCGCACGTGAACTTCTTTCCTTATCCGGGTGAGTCGGGCGGCGCGCCGGGACTCGACGAGGCAGGGGTTCTGGAGGCCATAAAACAGGCGCGAACCAAGTGCGATCTGCTGGTGGTTTCCATTCACTGGGGCATCGAATACGCGCCCGCGCCCAGGCCGGAAGACGTGGAGACGGCGCACAAGATGCTGGAGGCCGGCGCCTCGGTGATCGTGGGCCACCATCCGCACGTTTTGCAGCCGGTGGAGACGTACCGCACCCAGGACGGCCGCAACGCGGTTATCTTCTATTCGCTGGGAAATTTTTTGACCAACCAGTCGCGCACGTACATCGACGGCCTGATGCCGGACAAGACCGGCGACCCCCGCGACGAGATGATCGGCCTGTTTTCCGCCGTTCGCCAGGACTACGGCCCGGCCGGCGTGCGCGTCGAGCTGGGGCACGTGGGGATTCTGCCCGTGTGGGGCGAGAACAACCGCAACGAGCTGGCCAGAGGCCACGCCAAAACCACCATTATTCGCCCCATCCTGATCGACCGCGAGATGCCGCGGCTCGAGGCACGGCTGGATGAGCTGAACAAAATTGCCGGGCAGAACAAACTAAGCCAGAGCGCAACGCCGCTGACCGCCGAAGAGAAGCAGGAGTTCATCGAAGTGACCAACCGCCTGAAGCTCCTGAACGATCGCCGCAAGCTGTTGCTGGAGCGAACCGGCGATGAATACGTAACCGATCCACCGAAGCTGGCGGCGAAGCCGTAAAGCGGGCAGCGGGCCTGTCCGGCAAACTCCGATCCGATGCGATCTTCTATGCCAGAAGCGGAACGCCCGAGGCCAGGGCGGCTGCTTCGAGGGTCTTATCGAGGGTTGCCAGTGGCAGCCGCTCGCGCATCGCCAGAGCGAGGTATGCGGCATCGTAGATGGAGAGCTTGTACTTCCGCGACAGGTCCATGAGTTGTGTGCCGTTGTGGGGAAAATCGACATCAATCGAAAGCTGCTCAAGATCGAGGAGAAATTGAGTCGAATCATCCGGTGAGATTCGATTTCGCCGCTCGTTCAATACCAGTATGTTCCGGATTTCGTACCACCAGATGCCCGGAACGATTGCCGAACCGGACTGAAGCTGAAGGAACGCAAGATCGGCCAATGGGTGATCTTCGTCGCGCATGGCCCACGTGATAGCAATTGAGGCGTCCAGGACGAAGCGCATTGTTACATGCGTCCTTCATCGCGCGCGGAAAGTATCTCCTGAAGGGAGACCGGCTTGGTGCGCTTGCGAATCTCCAGAATGCTTTGGAAGGCTCGCTCAACCCGTTCCCGATCAATCTCGACCTGAGGAACAAGGCGAGCAACCTCCTTTCCGTGACGGGTGATGATGACACTCTCTCCTCGCTCCACGTCGTCGAGGATGCGGAGGAAACGGGTCTTGGCAACGGATGCTTGAATTGTCTGCATAAATTGACCAGTCAAATGACTGGTTGAATTATAACAGAAATCCCGACTCTCAATGGTTTGGTTCTCATTTCCCTTTGCGAAAACCGCCAAACCAGGCAAGAAATCTGCCCCAGCGGGAGCTTGCCGGGTTCTCTTTGGATTCCGGGGACTCAGCTTGAGCATCTGGAGCGGCGGCGGCCTGAGCGGCTTGCGCGGCTTCAAATTCCTTCCGGTCGTCGGAGAGGATCTGCCACAACGCCGTTCCTCTGTCCTCCCAGTCCTCGTAGCCGCATTGGTCGCACTTGTACTCGCGAATATCGCGTCCGGAGAAAGTGTTCTTATCCGTCATCCGCATCGGTTCGCCGCACTTGGCACAGTCCATATTCCAACCCGCAACAACTTTGCTCCCGAGAGCGGCAGCCGTCAATAGCCGTTTGCCACCAGTCCGGCCTGGGTCAGTTCCAGCGCAGGCTTCTTCTCGGCCTGCATTTGGGCAAGGGCCAACTTCACCAGCACATCGGCCTCAATGTTCAGCGGAGCGCCGACGCTGAGGGTGTGCAGATTCGTTCGCCAATAGGTCAGGGGCAGAATTGCAATGGTAATTGTCTCCCCGTCGAAGTCGGCGATGGTCAGGCTGATGCCTTCAATGGCCACCGAGCCTTTGTGCACCATCCACGGGCGCACATTCTCGGGAACGCGCACCTTGAGGGTCCAGTCGGTGGTCTGCTTGTCGAACTGCGGGCTGGATTCCGGCACCACCGGGTCCAGCGCCGTCATCGTCCCGCAGCCGTCCACGTGGCCCTGCACGATGTGGCCGCCCAGCGGGCTGCCGGCGGCGGTGGGCAACTCCAGGTTCACCTTTGCGCCGGGAGCGAGCGACCCCAGCGAGGTGCGGTCCAGCGTCTCCTGCGCCAGATCGGCGTGGAAGAGGGTGGGGTCCACGTCCAGCGCGGTCAGGCAGACGCCGGAGACGCCCAGCGAGTCGCCCTCGCGCAGCCGTCCGGCCAGGCCCGGAGCCTCGACCGTCAGCCGCCGAACCCCTCCGGTATCCTTCAGGCTGACCAGTGTGCCGGTTTGTTCGATGATGCCGGTAAACATGCTTCTATTTTAAGGGATAATAATAAGTTTTCAGAGATCGTCCCCTGCCGTATTACACTCATCTGGACCTCTCAAAAAGAAATAGCCGGTTCGCGAAAGATAAAGATTCTTTTGTATTGGTCCCTGAGCACATATAAATCTCCGTGGAGGAGTTGCGAATGAGTGAGACTGTCGCGATCGTGGAACAAAAGCTGGAGCGAAATATTGCGGTCGACGCTTACCGTGGCCTGGTCATGCTGCTGATGATGGCGGAAGTGCTTGAGCTGGCGTACGTGCATAAGACTTTTTTCCCCGATAACCCCATTTGGAAGTTTCTGGGCGACAACCAGTCCCACTCCGAGTGGGCAGGGATGAGCCTCCACGACACCATCCAGCCCTCCTTCACGTTCCTTGTCGGCGTTGCGCTTCCATACTCGGTGAGAAGCCGTCAGAAGAAAGGCGAAACCTTCCCGCGCATGCTGGGCCATACCATCTGGCGCAGTTTTATCCTCGTGGCGCTCGGAATCTTTCTCCGGTCCACCTATGGATCTATGACCAACTTCACCTTCACTGACACTTTGGGCCAGATTGGCCTCGGATACACCTTTGCCTTTCTGCTCACGTTCGTTCGTCCGCGCTGGCAGTGGACCGCATTTGCTGGGATTCTCTTCGGTTACTGGCTGGCCTGGGCGCTGTATCCTGCGCCAGGCCCCAACTTCAATTACCCGGCAATGGGAGTGCCTGCAGACTGGAGCAATCACTTCAACTTCACCGGCTTCGCGTCGCACTGGAACAAGAACAGCAATCTCGGCCAGGCCTTCGATCTCTGGTTTCTGAACCTGTTTCCACGCCCCAGCCGTTACCTGTTCAGCAGGGGCGGCTACTTGACGCTGAGTTTTATTCCCACGCTGGGCACTATGCTGTTGGGAGTCTTTGCGGGCCGTTGGTATATCGCCGCGGCGCCAAAGATTCCGCTGCGCAGGTTTCTGCTGGCTGCGGCCGCATTGATGGCCGTCGGCCTGCTGCTTCACTTCACCGGTGTTTGCCCCATCGTGAAGCGCATCTGGACGCCTTCGTGGACACTGTTCAGCGGCGGCGTCTGCTTCCTCTTCCTGACAGCATTTTCGTGGGTCGTCGACGTCAGAAAGCATCGCGGCATCGTGTTTCCGCTGGTCGTCCTGGGCATGAATTCCATCGCTGCGTACGTCATCGCGGGCTTGTGCAGGGAGTTCATCGAAAGCAGCATCCACATCCACCTGGGCTGGACCCTGAATGTCCTGGGAACCGCGCTCGAGCCCATCGTTCTGGGCACGCTGACGTTGTCAGTCTACTGGCTGATGCTCTATTGGATGTACCGCAAAAAGCTGTTTATCCGGATTTAGAGCTGGATTTATCCCTGGGTTGCAATGGCGGAGGCGTTGCGCTGCATCCACTTGCCCTGCGTAAAGTCAGGGAATTCGATGGGCGCGCTGCCGTTGCTCACGGAGATGACGCTGAGCGCGCCAACCGCGGACCAGGCGGCTGTGTCATACACATCCAGGTCCGGCGGAAGCCCCTCGCGCACGCATTCGAGCAGGCGGTAGAGCATGAGGAAATCCATGCCTCCGTGTCCGCCGACCTTCGCGGCCAGCTCGCCTTCCTTTTGCCAGAGCGGATGCGCGTACTGCTTCCAATCGTCGATCGATCCCCACGACTCATCCTTATTCATTTCGTCAAAATAGATGCGGGGCGGAAAGTCCTGAAAGACGCCCTTGGTTCCGGCAATCATGTTGATGCGGTCGTAGGGGTGAGGTGTGGTGACGGCATGCTTGACCGTAATGGTGAGCCCCTTTGCGGTCTTGATGAGCGAGGTGTTCAAGTCGCCGGTCACGTAGCGCTCTTCGAAGCGCGGATCTCCCGGCTTGAGGTGCTCCTGGCGGTATTGATCGAGACCGCGCTGGGGTGAGCTCATGGAGACAATGTATCCAAAACGATCGCCGCGCTGCATGCCCATGTAGTTCGCTACCGGTCCGAGCCCGTGGCTGGCATACAGATTTCCGTCGCGCATGGTGTGTTCCGCCCGCCGCCAGAGGCCCTCGCTAGTGTCGGAAAAGAGCATGGCGCGAAGATCGTGAAGATAAGCGCCTTCGCCATAGAGAAGATCGCCGAACTTGCCGTCGTGGATCATGCGCAGGATCAGCGTCTCGTTGTAGCCGTAGCAGCAGTTCTCCAGCATCATGCAGTGCTTGCGCGTTTCTTCTGAAGTCTTGACGATCTTCCAGCATTCATCGAGCGTAATTACGCCGGGCACTTCAACGCACACGTCCTTGCCGTGTTTCATGGTGGCGATGGCCATTTCCGCATGCCAGCTCCAGGGGGTGGCGACCAGAACCAGATCGATGTCGTCCTTGGCCAGCATGGTTTCAAAGGCATAGGGGCCATCGGTGTAGAGCTGCGGCTTGGGCTGGCCGGCCGCGACGACCAATGAGGCGGCATGATCGGCATGTTCCTGGACCAGGTCGCACAGCGCGACGATTTGTGCGTTTGCGTCGAGCAGATTCTTCAGCAGCGAGGTTCCGCGGTGGCCGGTACCGATGAATGCGATGCGCGGATTTCGCTTTTCAAAAGGAACATCGATCATGGTGCCGTGGACGGTTGCTTCCTGTGCGTCTCCGCGTGCACTGTTCATTACGCTAAAGACGACCGCGCTGGCTGCGCCCATCTTGAAGAACTTGCGCCGGCTCAACGATTCCAATCCAAGATTCTGTTCGTCAAATTTCATCGATATCATCCTCTGTTCTGCTTTTTACTTACTTTACCACGTCGATGCGGGCGCAGATTACTGCTGACTAGCGGCCGGCGGCCAGGGGTCCCGGAGCAGCGAGCACAGGCCCAGGTCGTTGCCGTAGCGCTCCACCTCTACCTCCGCCATATGAACAGGATGCACCATCCCGCGGAAGGCCGGCACGGCATCGGAACCCATGATCTGCGGGGAGATAAAGAGGTGAATGCGGTCCACCATGCCGCCTGCCAGCAGAGCCGTATTCAGCCGCGTGCCGGTCTCAGTGAGCAGGGTGAGTATGCCTTCTTCGCCCAATAGATCCAGCACTTTATCCAGCGGGACGCGCCCGGCTTTCCACCCCGGCGACGAAGACCTGTCGCCGGGGACCCCAGCTTCGGCGGGCAGGACTTCCACACGCACGCCCCGGGTGCGGAGCTCCTCGATGCGCTGCGCGTCGTTGGAAACGGTGAAGATCACTACGTCGTCATGGGCCGTGGCCACCATCTTTGAGTCCAGCGGCATGCGCAGGGCCGAGTCCAGGACGATGCGCAACAGGGGGCGGCGGCGGCGGAGGCCGCTGCGGTCGGTGAGCATGGGGTCGTCGGCGAGCACGGTATCCACGCCGACCATGGCGGCGTCAGCCTGCCAGCGCAGGGGCTGGACGGCCAGCCGCGCGGCCTCGCAGGTGATCCAGTAGGGCTCGCGCGGCACATGCTGCCCGGCAGGCGGCGCGATGCGGCTGTCGAGCGACATGGCCACCTTCATGAGCACCAGCGGGCGGCGATGCCGGCTCCAGCGGGCGAAGCCTTCGTTGAGGCGGCGCGCCTCGGCCTGACAGACTCCCACGACCGTTTCCAGGCCCGCCGCACGCAGCGCCTCCATTCCGTGGCCGGCGACGGCCGGGTTGGGGTCGATGGTGGCGGCTACCACGCGGCTGACTCCGGCGGAAATAAGGGCTTGGGTGCAGGGAGGCGTGCGGCCGGTGTGGTTGCAGGGCTCCAGGGTCACGTAGGCTGTGCCACCGCGGAGTCTTCCCACCCTTTCCGCAGAGGGCGCGGAAAGGATGGGGCACCCAGCGGCCTTGAGGGCGACGATTTCGGCGTGGTCGACGAGATCGTATTCGTGCCAGCCCTCGCCGGCTACCTGGCCGGCGCTATCCAGAATGACGCAGCCTACGGCGGGGTTGGGCGAGGTGAGGGCGATGCCGCGGCGAGCCAGCTCCAAGGCTCGCTGCATCCATTGGAAGTCGAGGTCGGACGGAGTATTCATGCGAACAGAAGAGGAACAATCAAGTGTACATGGGATGGCGAAGGTGGGGCAGGGATGGGTCACGAGAACGGCGTTTATCATTAGATAATCCGCGGACTTAAATTATGCGCCCTACGGATGAGTGAGTTTGAGTATGGCTCTGACACACGATAACCACTTCGTGCCACAGTTGTACCTGAAGAATTTCTCCACAGCTTCCGGCGAGGTTCGCGAGTACCGTATACTCGTTTCTCACTCAGACGTGCCCGTGTGGAAGCCTGTCAATGTAGCAGGAACGGGATACGAGAAGAACTTATACACGAGGATTGTGCGCGGAGAAGAAGCGGACGACATCGGGCAATGGCTGAATCGCGAGTTTGAATCGCCAGCCAAGGAACCATTTCAAAAAGTACTTGCCGACAGAGAACTCACGCAAGGCGATTGGGAAATACTCGTTCGCTTTCTTGCGTCTCAAATCGTCCGAACGCCCGCGTTTCTTATAAAGAACCTGCCACTCTGGAATCGGATGGCACCGGTGGTGTTGGACCAGTCTTTAAAAGACGTTGAAGCTCTCATGCGCAAGGCAAAAGAGTCGGGCCAGAAGATTGTCCACGATGATGTTCTGCACACGGAATACTTTCCTATGAGGGTTGACAGAAAGGACCTACCCGAAGAGAAAAAGGTCCAATTCACTGCGAAAGTGGTGGTGGGTCGTGGGCTTTGGTTTTACACGATGAAGCACACGTTGACGAATACGCTGAAGGTTCTCCACAAGCACAAATGGGCAATACTCGAAGCGCCCGCCCGTTTGGGATGGTTCACGAGCGACGATCCTGTTATTTGCCTGAATTTCCGATCCGAGTCCGATTACGACTTCAATGGTGGCTGGAATCGTGCACAAGCCAATATCCTCTTTCCACTAAGCCCACGCCATCTTATGTTTACAGAGATCGGCGCAAACTCGTATCCAAGGCAGGTCCCCTCTCGCTACCACGCTAGGCTTTTCCGACGTATGATCGCTGAACATACTCATCGTAGGATTTACTCTTTGGCAGAGGACGGGAAGATTCCACAATTAAAGCCACGGGTTGTGGACGCCAAAGCTTTCCAGAGCGAAAGAACACTGTGGGCAGCCTGGTACGAAGATCAATCCAGAGCTGAACAGGCGCTCTAAATGCTTGGCGCAAGCCCTGACTTCCTTCGGGATCCTGTTCTGCCCATTGCTTGTTCCAACTTTGAGCGCGATTTGTACCGAGTATGTCTGCAAATGTGGAGGAACTTCTTTTGAGTTATTCCAGCAGCGAGTCGACAAACTCCGCCGGCGAGAACTCCAGCAGGTCGGTCATCTGTTCGCCGACGCCGACGAAGCGGACGGGGAGGTTGAGCTCGCGGGCGATGGCTACGGCGATGCCGCCCTTGGCGGTGCCGTCGAGCTTGGTCAGCACGATGCCGGTAACTCCAGCGAATTGAGTGAATTGGCGGGCTTGCTGGAGGCCGTTCTGGCCGGTCGTGGCATCCATCACCAACAAAACTTCGTGGGGCGCGCCGGGGATGAGACGGGCGGCGGTGCGGCTCATCTTGCTGAGCTCGTCCATGAGGCTGGTTTTGGTGTGCAGGCGGCCGGCGGTATCCACATACAGGTCGTTGATATGGCGGGCTTTGGCTGCGCTTATCGCGTCGTAGAGGACGGCCGAGGGGTCGCCGCCGGGGCGGGTTTTGATTATCTCGACGCCGGAGCGGGTGGCCCAGATTTCAAGCTGCTCGATGGCGGCGGCGCGGTAAGTGTCGGCGGCGCAGAGGAGAACGGTGCGGTTTCGGGCGCGGGACCAGGCGGCCAGCTTGCCGATAGTGGTGGTTTTGCCGGTGCCGTTGACGCCTACCAGGAAGATGACGGATGGGTCGCCCGCGGTCGGCAAGGCATTTGAATTGTTGGAGATGGAGGATTCAAGGAGGTCGCGGAGTTGCTGCTTGAGCAGGGCGCGCAGCTCCTCGCCGCCCTCAATGGCCTGATGGCGGGCGCGGTCGCGCAGGGCGGCCAGGATTTCGGTGGTGGTCTGGACGCCCAGATCGCTCGAAAGCAGCACGGATTCAAGAGCTTCGAGGGTGGATTCGTCTACGGTTCGGGTGAGGGCGACGACGTCTTCGATTTTGGCCGAGAGGGACTCGCGGGTGCGCGAGACGGCCTGCTTCATGCGGCTGAAAAAGCTGGACTTGGAGTCTTCGGGCGGGCCGGGTTCGGGGTCGTCGGGTTGGCCACCAAAGAGCTTCATGGTCTTCATTGAGTGTAATGCAGGGATTGGAGATCGGAGATCGGAGATCAGAGATCAGAGATCAGGGATCAGGGAACGAAGATCAGTGGAGTGCTGGAGCGGCGGAATTGGGCGTGAAAATGTGTGCGCGGAGGCACACGGAATTTGGACGAAATTGGACAATTGGAGTTTTTTTAAGCGCATTTCGGCTTAGCGAGGGCTGTAAGTTGTTGATTTCCGGTAGAGCGTGTGGCGATAAAAGCGGAGTTTTTTGCTATTTTTCAGTTATTTGCGCATAAAGATAAGTCGTTTAATATGTTTCTTTTATCCGATATTTCCGGAAAATGTTCGCGCAAAAGCGACTGCTTTTTATTCAAAAACGAGTTTTTACTCAATTTGACGCGTGCATTCCCGGGTCTCAGAAGCGAGACCTAGGGCACCCGGCAGAGGCGGTCGATGAGTTGCTGGATCGCTTGCTTGAGGGCCGGGTCGTAGGCGGCGGCGAGGGCACGGCGGGCGAGGGCGCAGGCTTCGGATGTGGGTTCGTTGCTTGCATCGCAGACCTGCGCGCGCGTCCAAAGAATTCTGGCCATTTGGTTGCCGTGCAGCTCAGGGTTCTCCTGCCAAAGGGGATCAAGAATATGTTCCGCCTCAAATGCATGTGTTTCTACCTCCTGTATTCGCTCCGCTGAGAGGCAGAGGATAGCCAGGTTGTTGAGCGTGGTGGCGACGTAGGGCAGGTAGGCGTCTGGATTGGCCTCGGCGAACTTACGATAAGCGGCGAGCGCCTCTCCATAGGCCTGCTCCGCCTCCTTCATGCGCTGGGTGTCTTTGTACAGGATTGCGATGTTGTTGAGCGTCATGGCGACGTCGGGCAGGTATGCGTCTGGATTGACACCGGCGAGTTTGCGGCGGATGGCGAGGGCCTCGGCGTAGGCGTGTTCGGCTTCCTTCATGCGCTGGGTGACGCTGTATAGGAGCCCTAGGTTGTTGAGTGTATCAGCGAGGTCGAGCAGGTATGCGTCGGGATTGTCCTTGGCAAGATTGCGGCGGATGGCGAGGGCCTCTGCGAAGGCCTGTTCGGCTTCCTTCATGCACTGAGTATCACGATACAGGACCGCGAGATTATTTAACGTCATGGCGACGCTGAGTAGGTATGCGTCGGGGTTGGCCTGGGCGAGCTTGCGATAGATGGCGAGGGCCTCGACGTAAGCCTGTTCGGCCTCCTTCATGCGCTGGGTATTCCAATATAGGATTGCAAGATTGTTCAGCGATATGGCGACGTTGGGCAGGAATGCGTCGGGATTTGTCTCGGCTAGTTTGCGGCGGATCTCGAGGGCCTCGGAGTAGGCCTGTTCGGCTTCCTTCATGTGCTGTGTATGTTGATAGAGGGCTGCGAGGTTGTTCAGCGTTATGGCGACATCGGGCAGGAATGCGTCAGGATTTGTCTCGGCGAGATTGCGGCGGATGTCGAGCGCTTCACCGTAGACCTGCCCGGCTTCTTTCACGCGCTGGGTGGCGTAATAGAGGGCCGCGAGGTTATTCAGCGTCATGGCGATGTCGGGCTGGTATGCTTCTGGATTGGTCTCGGCGAGCTTGCGATAAGTGGCGAGCGCCTCTCCGTATGCCTTCTCGGCCTTCTTCATGCGTTGGGTATCGCGGTACAAGAGTCCTAGGTTGTTGAGTGTGCCAGCGACGTCGGGCAGGTATACGTCTTGATTGACCTCGGCGAGCTTGCGGCGGATCTCGAGGGCCTCGGAGTAGGCCTTCTCTGCTTCCTTCATGCGCTGGGTGTCTTTGTACAGGATTGCGATGTTGTTGAGCGTCATGGCGACGCTGGGTAGATATGCTTCGGGATTTGCCTCGGCGAGTATGCGGTTAATGTTAAGGGCCTCGGCGTAGGCTTGTTCGGCTTCATTCATGTGTTGGGTACCTCTGTACAGATTGGCGAGATTATTCAGCGTGCCGGCGCGGTAAGAAGGATCTTTGATTATGCAGAGCAGGGCCTCGAATGCTTGGATGGCCTCTGCGTGATGGTTGAGCTTTGCGGCATAGAGGGCGTATTTGAATCCGTGAGCCGGGTTCTTACCGAGTTCCCATGCTTCGCGGTAGGCGGCGAGGGCCTGGGGCCATTCGAAACGAAGTTCATGGATGGTTCCCAGTTCAAATAGGTCGCGTGGTAGATTGGCGGCATCTTTGCGGCGGTCTTCGACTTGTTTGGACTTGAGGCGGAGAGCGCCGTCGAGGTTGCGGGCTTGGAGGAGTTTGGCTAGTTGGGCCTCGGGTGGTTTGGAGGAACGGGCGGCGAGTTGTTCTTGGAGCTTGCGCATCTCCTCAGCTTGCCGTGCCATTTCTGCCTGGAATTTCTGAACATCGAGTTTGGCAATCAATCCCTCCTTGACTGCTATCTCATATCGCTCCAGCAACATCTCGCCAATTGTTGGCGGGGAGACAAGCTCGCCGGCGTCTTTGGAAGCGAAATGCTGCCAGAGCGCCACGATGATCGCGGCGACAATGACAGCGGCTATGGCCAACTCCAGGTTACGTAGGGTATACCAGGGTTGGGCGTTGAGCCAAGGTAAATTTGCCAGTTGGCCTGCGAGCATGTTTAACAGCAAGCCCAGAATTGCAACGAAGATGATCCCCAGCGCGATCAGCAGTGCGACGGCAATCGACTTGGTTGAGTTACGTGGCATGGATGTAAGGTTGATGGCGGAAACCAGTGTACCACTCGTAACGTCTGACTAATATAGCCCACACAACAACTCGGGAACATACCTTCTCTTCCGAGTGGATTTGAACGCGGCTACGCCGCGCTGATTAATTTTCATATTTCATTGACGGGTTTGTGTCGGGGTTAAAACCCCGACCTCCCTCCGTTTACCAGAGCAGCCTGCACATGCGATAAACTAGGCCATTCAGGACATCCGGCCGGGAATCGCGACGGGAAGACGCAGGAACTCGATGCGGTCCGGATGCCGGGCAGGAGTTGGCGGCCAACGGAGATGAACGCACTGCCGCCGGGAACCTCAACATGATTCGCGCACTTGTCGATTTCGCACTGAAGAACCGGTGGCTGGTGCTGGGCACAGCGGCCGTTCTGACGGTGTGGGGCATTATTTCATTCCGCGCGCTGCCGGTCGAGGCTTATCCCGATGTGGCCAATAACTATGTGCAGGTCATCACCCAGTGGCCGGGGCGGAGCGCGGAAGAGATCGAGCGCCAGGTAACGGTTCCGGTGGAGATCCAGATGGCCGGGATACCGCACCTGATGCATCTGCGCTCCACCACGCTGGCCGGCTTATCAAGCCTGATGCTGATCTTCGACGACGACTCCAGCGGCGACTTGAACCGCGAGCACGTGCTGGAGCGGCTGAGCATGGTGAGCCTGCCCGCCAACCTGGTACCGCAGATGGGCTCGGACTGGAGCCCGGTGGGGCAGATCTACTGGTACACGCTGGAGAGCACCAACCCCGCCTACGACGTGATGGAGAAGAAATCCATTGAGGACTGGCTGCTGGAAAAGTCTTTCAAGAGCGTGCAGGGAGTGGTGGACGTAGCCAGCTTCGGAGGGCCGACCAAGGAGTACCAGGTGAAGCTGGACCCGGAGAAACTGGTCTCCTACGGATTGAGCATCGGCCAGGTGGAACAGCAACTGGCCAGCAACAACACCAACGGCGGCGGGAGCTTTATCGAGCAGGGCTCGCAACAGATCAACGTGCAGTCGCGGGGCCTTTACAACCGCGTGCAGGACATAGAAAAGGTGGTGGTGAAGTCGCAGAACGGGGCCGCTATCCGCATCCGGGATATAGCCACGGTAACGCAGGGGCCGAAGATCCGGCTGGGCCAGATCGGCAAAGCCACGCATCGGCCCGACGGCACGATTGTGGACAATCCCGACACGGTGGAGGGCATTGTCCTGTTGCAGAAAGGCGACGACTCAGACCCGGTGCTGGAGGGCATTCACAAGGAAGTCGACAAGCTCAACGGAGACAAGAACCACCCCGGCATCCTGCCCAAGGGCGTGAAGGTAGTGCCCTTTCTGGACCGCTCGCAACTGGTGCGATACACGGTGGAGACAGTGGAGCGCAACCTGACCGCGGGCATGATTCTTGTATCTGTGATTCTGTTTCTTTTTCTGGGCAATGTGCGCGGCGCCATCGTGGTGGCGCTCACCATACCGTTCGCGCTGATGTTTGCCTCGATTTGCCTGGACCTGAGCCACATACCGGCCAACCTGCTTTCACTGGGGGCGCTGGACTTTGGCATGCTGGTGGACGGCTCGGTGGTGATGATCGAAAACATCGTGCGCCATCTCTCCCGCAAGGACAGCACGCATAGCCCGGCGCGCATGATTCGCGAGGCGGCGCATGAGGTGCAGCGGCCGGTGTTCTTTGCGCGCGGCATCATCATCACGGCCTACCTGCCCATCTTCACGCTGCAGGCGGTGGAGGGGCGTCTGTTCAAGCCGATGGCCTGGACGGTCACATTTGCGCTGCTGGGCGCGCTTGGCTTTGCCATGTTTGTTACGCCAGTGCTGGCCAGCCTGATGTTCAGCAAGGGCGCCAAGGAGTGGCGGAACCCGATGATGCAGTGGCTGACCGGGCACTATCGAGTAGCCGTCCGCGCAGCTATTCTGAATCGCGGCATCACCGTGGGCATCGCCGCCCTGCTGTTTGCCATCGCGGTTTACCTGACGGTGGGCGGGCCCATCGGGTCGGAGTTCCTGCCCCACCTGGACGAAGGCTCGATCTGGGTGCGCGGAACCCTGCCGCCGAGTGAAGGCCCCACGGCCAGCATCGACTTCACCAACAAGGCGAGGGTGGTGATGGCTTCGTTTCCTGAGGTAACGCAGGTGGTGAGCCAGACCGGACGACCCGACAACGGCAACGACACCACAGGCTTCTTCAACACCGAATACTTTGTGGATCTGAAGCAGAAAGAGGAGTGGCGCCCGGTCTTCCACCAGAACAAGGAAGAACTGACTGCGGCGATCAACAAGGAACTGGAGAAATTTCCCGGCGTGATCTGGAACTTTTCCCAGCCCATCTCGGACAACATGGAAGAGGCGGTCTCCGGCGTCAAGGGCGAATTGGCAGTCAAGTTGTACGGGGACGATCTGCGCACCCTGGAGCGCAGGGCGGAGGATATCCAGGCGCAGTTGGCCACGGTGAAGGGCATTGAAGACCTGGGCATCTTCCGCATCGTGGGGCAGCCCAATCTGAACTACACGGTGGATCTGGATGCGGCGGCGCGCTGGGGGATCAATGTTGCCGACGTGCAGGACGCGGTGCAAACCGCGGTGGGCGCTAACACCGTAACCCAGGTACAACAGGGCGAGGCGCGGTACGACGTCACGCTGCGCTATCTACCGCAGTATCGCGACACGCGCGAGGCCATTGAAAACGTACGCCTGCTGGCTCCATCCGGAGAGAGGGTTTCGCTGGCGCAGTTAACCACAATTTCCGCCGATGACGGCGCCGAGCAAATCAATCGCGAGGGCGGCCAGCGTTACATCGCCATCAAGTACTCGGTGAAGGGCCGCGATCTGGGCTCAACCGTGGAAGAGGCCATCGGCAAGGTGGACAGAAACGTCAAGCTGCCCACCGGCTACCATCTTGAGTGGGCGGGCGAATATGAGAGCCAGAAGCGCGCCGACAAGAGGATGGCACTGGTGATCCCGCTTACGGTGCTGGCTATTTTTCTTATCCTCTACGCCATGTTCCGCTCCGCCAAGTGGGCCATGGTGATATTGATCAGCGTAGTGATGGCCTCCATCGGAGGGCCCCTGGCGCTGTTCATCACCCATACCAACTTTTCGGTCTCTTCGGCGGTGGGATTTCTGGCGCTGTTTGGGGTATCGGTGCAAACCGGCGTGATCATGATCGAGTTCATCAACCAGTTGCGCGCCCGGCGCAAGGGTTTGGAAGAGCCTACGCAGGAGCACATTGTGGAGGCCGCCGTCGAGGGGGCGGTGCTGAGATTGCGGCCGATCATGATGACCATGCTGGTGGCCACGCTGGGACTGCTGCCCGCGGCGCTCTCCCACGCCATCGGCTCCGACTCGCAGCGGCCCTTTGCCATCGTGATTGTGGGCGGGCTGCTGGCCAACCTGGTGATCGGCGTCTTTCTGTTGCCCACGCTGTATGTGTGGGTGGCGGGCGAGAACGATATATTGCCGGCGGTGGAATCCGATGAGGAGTTCTGATGTGGAGTGAAGGGAATAGGGAATAGGGAATAGGGAATAGAAAGACGATAGGTGAGTGGGAAACCCGCGACGAAAAACAAACGCAGGTCCTTTGACTTCGGTCGCCGCGGCGACCTTCGCTCAGGATGACAAATCTTAACTGAGCGGTGCCCGCGGGGTTTGAGCACGGCTTCGCCGCGTTCTTTATTTCCAAAAAACAGACGGGTGGGTTATTGGCGCGGTTAAAACCGCGCCCTTTCAAGGCCTGTTGATGGATGGGTTTATGTCGGGGTTAAAACCCCGACCTCCCTCCATTACCTGCGGCCGAATGGCCGCGCCCGCCTGGACGGCAAGTCCTAGTGTTCGTGTTTGCCGGGGCGGAGCATTAGTTCGCTGATGGCTTTGCGAGGGTCTTTGCCTTCGTTGAGGATGAGCTCCATTTGCTCGGTGATGGGCATTTCGATGTTGTGCCGGCGGGCCAGGCCGAGGGCGGCGCGGGTGGTGAGGACGCCTTCGGCTACTTTGCCGCCCAGGCTTTCGAGAACTTCTTGGAGGTTGCGGCCACGGCCGAGGGCTTCGCCCACGGTGCGGTTGCGGCTGAGCGAGCCGGTGCAGGTGAGGACCAGGTCGCCCAGGCCGGAGAGGCCGGCAAGGGTTTCGCGGCGTGCGCCGCAGGCTACGGCGAGACGGGTGATCTCGGCGATGCCGCGGGTGATGAGGGCGGCGGTGGAGTTGTGGCCGAGGCCGGAGCCGGCGGCGACTCCGGCGGCGATGGCGATGACGTTTTTGAGGGCGCCGCCGAGCTCGACGCCGATGAGGTCGGTGCTGGTGTAGAGGCGGAGGGTTGCGGAAGAGAACTCGTGCTGGATGCGGGCGGCGATGGCGGGATCGGCGAAGGCGACGGTGAGGGCGGTGGGCTGGGCCTGGGCGACTTCAAGGGCGAAGCTGGGGCCGCTTAAGGCGCCGATGGGGAGGGGCGAAAAGCTTGCCTCAGGGGCTAAAGCCCCGGCTTCTTTTTGCGGCGGGTTCGGCACGACTGAAGTCGTGCCCTGATACAGTGCGGTTTCGGCGAGGGTTTGGGCCGATTTCGGCACCTGTTCGACTGCGCTCAGGGCAGGCTTTGAAGTCGTGCTGTGATTTGGGGCGGTTTCGGCGAGGGTGGAGGCGATGACTTCTGTCATGCGCAGGAAGGTGCGGTTTTCAACGCCTTTTGTGGCGCTGAGGATGATTTGGCCGGAGTGGAGATGAGGGCGGATGCGGGAGAGTGTGAGGCGGAGGAACTCGGAAGGGACGACGGAGACGACAATCTCGGCATCGGAGACGGAAGCGCAGTCGCCGGTGATGGCGATGGGGGCGGGGATGGGAAAGCCGGGAAGGAAAAGGGTGTTTTCTCGGGCGGCGAGGATCTCCTGGGCGAATTCAGGGCTGTGGGCCCATAGGGTGAGCTGGTGGCCGCCGCGGCGGTGAAGCGAGAGGGCGATGGCGGTTCCCCAGGCGCCGGAACCGAGGATGAGGATGCGGCTCATGGATTTTTGGGGGCTCCGATGCGGGATTCAGCGCCGTCGATGAGGCGGCGGATGTTCTGGTGGTGCCTGGCGATGACCAGGAAGGCGACGGCAAACTGGACGGCGATGAAGAACGGGGGGCGGGGCGAATGGACCAGGAACAAGGCAAAGAAAGGAAAGCTGGCCGCGCCGAGGATGGAGGCCAGCGAAACATAGCGGCTGAGAAGAAGGACGAGGAAGAAGACGGCGATGGCGGCGAGGGCGGCACAGGGGGCGGAGACGAGGAAGACGCCAAAGCCGGTGGCTACGCCCTTGCCGCCGCGGAAGCGGAGCCAGACGGGGAACATGTGGCCGAGAACGGCCGAGAGGGCGGCGAGGGCTTCGAAGTTGCGCATGGGGACGGCGGGGGCGAGATGGACGGCGAGCAGTGCGCCGAGCCAGACGGCGGCCGAGCCTTTGAGCATGTCGAGGAGGAAGGTGGCTGCGCCGAGGAGCTTGCCGCCGGAGCGGAGGACGTTGGTGGCGCCGATGTTGCCGCTGCCGACGGTGCGGATGTCCTGTTGGCGGAAGAGGCGGACAAGCAGGTAGCCGGTGGGGATGGAGCCGAGCAGGTAAGCGGCGGCCGCGATGAGGAGGCTGGCTTGGAGCATGACGAGTGAAAGTCTAGCAGGTTGGCGGGTTAGCGAGTTAGCGGGTTAGCAAGTTAGCGGGTCAGCAGGTCAGTGGCGGGGATCGTGGTTTCCCACCCTTTCGCCAGAAAGAAGGCGGGCCCGACCCATAGGGTTCCCCGGCACCCCGATGGGGCACGGAGCGCATAGACAGATTTGGAGTGATCCCAGGTCTCAAAATCGAGATCTGGGGCACCCGCATGAGGCGTTTGTGGCAGGTGCGCACAATTGGTGGTTGGGATCAGTCGGAGACCATTAGTTCGCCGGGGAGGATGGGACGGGTGCGGTAGAGCTTGCCGCGCTGGGCCAGCAGACCCATGAAGAGGAGAGTGGCGACAAAGACGGCGAGCTTGAGCAGGTCGGCCGCGTGGGTGCGGGGCAGGGTCTTCCAGAGGACGAGCAGGAGGGTTTGCGCGGCGGTGACGGCCCATACGGAGCCGTAGAAGTAGCGGCGCTCCATGCCTTCGGTTCTGGTGGAGTGGCCGACGCGGGGCAGCTTGCCCAGGGCGCCGAGCAGCAGAATGAGGGCGCAGAGCGGGAGGTAGGCGTAGTTGTAGATCTGCTTCATGGTCCAGACGCCGGTGACGGCGGCGATGAGGAGGCCGGCGAGGTTGAGCAACGCGAAGCTGAGGACGGCGTTCCAGGCGAAGGTGTAGCAGACGCGGCGATAGAGAGGATTGGGCTTGTCCTCGTCGAAGCGGAGGATATAGGGGCGGGGTTCACAGCCGGGCATGCGGCCGCGCAGGCCGGCGATGCCGGTGCAGACGAGGACCGCGGCCAGCCAGGCCAGGTTGCCCCCGTGAAAGCCGCGGGCGAAGAGCGAGAAGGTGAGAGGTCCGGGGGCGAGGAAAAAGACCCAAATCCAGATGGGCCAGTGGGCCAGGCGATAGAGAGGGGTGTTGCGCTCGCGGATCTTCCGCTGCCGGGCATATTCCACTTTTCCGCGGTAAGACATTTTGAAGAGTCTCGCAGGGCGGAGGGCGGGGCGTCAATTGGCCAGGGCTGCCTCAACGGTGAAGCATGGCGTTGCGGGCGGAGTGCACCTCCGCGGCGAGTACTCGCAATACCTTGAGGGGCAGGAGCGGGTTGGCTTGCATGAGGGCGGCGTAGTCGTCGCGGGAGACGAAGCTGAGCTGAGCGCCGCTGTGGGCGATGGCGGTGAGGGTATAGGGCTCATTGCCGATGAGGGCGGGGAGTCCGAGGATCGAACCGGCGGTTGTCTGGAGGGAGATGACCGATTCGCCCACCCAGCTGCGCATGGTGAGAGTGGCCTCGCCTTTGTGGAGGATGTACAAGCCGGCGGGGGCGTCTCCCTGACGGAAGAGAACGCGCTCCTGGTCGCAGGAGATGGGGGTGGAACGCTTTTCGAGCGCCTGGATCAGTTCCGGATCGGCCAGAAATGCGGACGGGTCAAGATTCACTTGCGGCCTCCATGGAAGAAAGCGTGGGACGATTGGAATCGTTTTGTCTGTTTGCATGTGGCACTATGGTTGCACCGATGGAAGCTGGATTTTGTGATGGACGTCACATATTTGTGGTTAAAAAGGAGAGTTGAAAGGAATATTGGGGTTGGGTTGGCGGCCGGCGGCGAAAGGCCTCAAGCGGGAATGCCAGCTAGAGGCAGCGCCCCGGTGATGCCGGAGGCAGTTGACAAGTGTTAAGCGACAGGCTACAGTGGCTCAGATGAAGATGCGGGACTTCGTTCATAAGGGCCTGAAGAAGCTCTATGAAGTTGACAGCGCGAAAGGGATTCCGGCCGAGACGGCTGACAAGCTGCGCAAAATGCTCGCGTTTCTGGACGAAATGGACGATCCCGGGGAACTGCGATCCCTGCCGGCCTGGAAGGCGCATACGTTGACCGGCGACCGCAAAGGCACGTGGAGTTTGAGCGTAACCGGGAACCTGCGCCTGACGTTTCGCATCGATGCCGCCGAGCGGGAGATTCGCGAAGTGAATTTAGAGGATTACCACTAGGAAGAGAGGAGAGAATGCCATGCCCATGAAGAATCCTCCCCATCCAGGGGATTTCATCCGGACTGAGATTGTGGAGCCCGCCGGTTTGTCTGTGACGTCTGCAGCTGCCGCGCTGGGTGTTTCCCGGCCGGCGTTGTCCAGTTTGCTGAACGGCAAGGCAGGGCTCTCAGGGGATATGGCGCTGCGCATCGAGAAGGCATTCGGAGTGAGGATGGATACGCTTATGCGGATGCAGTCTGCGTATGAGATTGCCCGGACGCGGAAGCGGGAGAAACAGATTCGCGTGGAGCGGGTTGAGTGCGCGGCTTGAGCCGCGAGGCTGATCGGTCGTTGGCTGGAGTTCGTTGGTCGCGTGGTCTGAGGCGAAGACCAGACAGGCGCGAATATCGGCTTAGTAGAGGGCAGGGAAGTCAGCGCTTTGTCATCAACTTAGGCGAGGCCGGTCTTAAAGCGAGTTGGAATCGGCGCTCCCTGGATGGTGATCAAACGCATCGGTTCGCAACATGCCTTGCCTAGCCTGGCCAGATCCTTCTGCATCTCGCGGTCAGCTTTGAAGGACCTGAGCGCGGCATCCAGAATTGCAACTGCTCCGGGATCGCCGGGCCGCACCATGCTGTAGTGCATCCATTTTCCTTCGCGGCGCGAGCGCACGATACCGGCATTACGCAGATAGGCCAGGTGCCTGGAAATTTTCGGCTGGCTTTGCTTCAGAATCTCAACGAAATAGCAGACGCATACTTCCCGGCCGTTCATCAGGTTGAGCAGCCTGAGGCGCGTGGGGTCGGAAAGAGCGGCGAAGAGGCGAACCAGATTGAAGGATTTGGCGGCGCGGCCCATACCTCATAATATACGCCTTGACAGATGTGTCCGGGAGAGAATATATTCGCTTTGACGTATACGAAAGGAGGCGGGATGGAAACCGCCGCTCAAGTAAAAGAAAAAGTAAAGCAGAAGTACGGCAGCGCCGCCCGCGCGGTTGCGGGCACGGGAAGCCTGGCCGCCTGTTGCGATCCAGTCCTTCGCTGTTGCGACCCGATCACCACCAATCTTTACAGCGCCGATGAGAAGGGTTTGATTCCAGAGGGTGCGGTGCTGGCCTCGCTGGGGTGCGGCAACCCCACCGCGCTGATCGAGTTGAAGCCGGGCGAGATGGTGCTCGATCTGGGCTCGGGCGGCGGCATCGATGTGTTGCTCTCCGCGCGCCGCGTCGGCCCGACGGGTAAAGCTTATGGCCTGGACATGACCGACGAGATGCTGGCGCTGGCGCGCGAGAACCAGCGGCGGGCCGGGGTGGATAACGTGGAGTTCCTGAAAGGCGAGATCGAGAGCATTCCTTTGCCGGACGACTCTGTCGATGTGGTGATCTCGAACTGCGTGATCAATCTTTCCGCGGACAAAGATCGAGTTATGCGCGAGGCCTTTCGCGTACTGAGGCCGGGTGGCCGATTCGCGGTTTCAGATGTGGTAGTTCGCGGAGAGGTTCCTGACGCTGTTCGCAAGAGCATGTTGCTTTGGGTAGGGTGTATAGCCGGAGCGCTGGAAGAAAAAGATTATGGGGCGAAACTGCGCAACGCCGGCTTTGTGGATGTGGACCTGGAGCCAACCAGAACCTACAACGTGGAAGATGCACGCCATTTTCTGGCCGAGGCCGGGGTCAACGTGGACGAGATTGCCGCGCAGGTGGAAGGCAAGTTTCTGAGTGCGTTCATCCGCGCCACCAAACCGAAAACAGTTTGTTGCGAACCCGGTTGCTGCCCGACAGCGGCAACAGCCCGAAAAGGCTAGCCAATATGCCGACCCACTACAACGTCTTGTTTCTGTGCACGGGCAACTCCGCCCGCTCCATCATGGCCGAAGCCATTCTGAACCACAAGGCGAAGGGTGTGTTCACCGCATCCAGCGCGGGCAGCCACCCGTCAGGGACGGTCAGGCCGGAGGCGCTCACGCAGATTGAGCTTTCGGGAATTTCGACCTCCGGGCTGCGCAGCAAGTCCTGGGATGAGTTCGTCGCGAGCGATGCGCCACGGATGGATTTTGTGTTCACGGTTTGCGACAACGCCGTGAAGGAGGCGTGCCCTTTCTGGCCGGGACAGCCGATGACCGCTCATTGGGGGATCCCCGATCCGGCAGCGGTGAAAGGCGCGCCTGAGGAGATAGAGCGCGCGTTTCGCGACGCATACTCGATTCTCGACCGGCGGATCGGCCTGTTTCTTTCGTTGCCGCTCTCCACTCTTGGGCATCTCGCGATTCAGAGGGAACTCGACGACATAGGACGGCAATGAAGCCCTCACTCGAGCGCCACATTGCTGTTAATTTCGATTGAAAATGCTTGACAGGAAAATGAAGGGCGGGTCAAACTGTACCCGAGCCTTAGGACTTTCCCCGTATCCGGAGGCAAATTGAGTCCCGCTGGCCAGGTTTTGGTGAGCCGCGCCCTCGCGTTTCTTCCCTTTCCCCTCGTCATGGCAGGTCAAGCACGGCCATAGGCGTGTTACCCAACACAAGTCAACTTGATCTTGTACGTCAATACTACCTGCAACTCCCGTGTAGGCACTCGTGAACGCCAATAGGCTGCGGTGGAAAGTCCGTTTCAGACAACCTTTACTGAATAAGGAGAGAGAATGCTCAGAATATTTGCTTTAATCGCATTGATGGCGGTGTGGCTTCCCGTTGTACAAGCCCAGCAGCCGGCCTCGCCATCGAGCTCCGACATGGCCTCCGTCTGGACCGACCCGGCCACCGGCCTGATGTGGACAAAGAAAGATAACGGATTGGACGTGACCTGGAACCAGGCCAGCGCCTACTGCACCAACCTGCGCTTGGTTGGCAACTCCGGCTGGCGGCTGCCTTCTATCGACGAGCTGGCTGGCATCTACGACCAGACGCAGAATGTCGATGGCAGGCATATCAAGGGCGGAATTCAAATAACCGGATGGTGGGGCTGGAGCAACTCGGCTGGAAATGCTTCTGGGGAGGCGTGGATATTCTACTTCGCCCTTGGGGAGCGGGGCTCCTTCCAACTCGACTTCAGCACCGACAGCCGTGCGCTTTGTGTGCGCCGTTCCGGAAAATGATGTGGGGCCTTTGGTGATTTGATCCTTTGATCATTTTCAAGAATTGTGGGTTGCCCTCATAAACGTCTTGTTTCTATGCACCGGCTGATTCGATCATGACCAGTTGGAACGAAACCGCCTGGCGAATCGTCTACGGGGATGCGGAGCGGCTACGCTCGAACCAGATACCTGAAGAGGAGGGAAGCATGGAATTCAAATCGGTGAATTTATTCACGCCGGTGTTGCGTTATTCCCGGTGGGCTCTGCTGTGCCTGAGCGTTCTGATTTTAACCAGAGCCTGGCCAGCACGGGGAGCGGATGACAACGAGAACAGCACGCCTACAGCGTGGTGGATCTACTCCGGGCAGAGTTACGCTGACATCAACAACACCATCAAGGCCAAAAATGCGCGGATTACCGACATAGCAGTGGATAACTCGGCCGGGAGTTCCTTCACCGTTAGTTATGTGCAGAATACCGGATCGTATGCCAAGCAGTGGTGGTGGTACGTGGGGATCGACTCGGCGACTGTGGCGAAGAATCTGACCGCCAACAATGCCCGGCTGATCTCGTTGAAGGCCTACGATATGGGCGGCGGCAACATCCGCTTTGCCGTGACGATGATCTCCAACACGGGAGCCGATGCCAAATCCTGGTGGTATTACTTCGGAAAATCGACAGCGGAGATCAACGAACTGTCCCAAGCCAATAATGCGCGGCTCACCGCGCTTCAGTCCTACAGTTCGAACGGGCAGACTCTCTATACCTGCATCCTGATCGCCAACAAAGGGGCGGACGAGAAGGGGTGGTGGTGGTATTTCAATGTAAGCCCTCAAGCCATCGGCGACGCCCTCTCCGCGAACAAGGCACGGCCTCTGGACATTACTCCGGCGGGCAACGGGAACTTCAACGCGGTGATGGAATATTGCACGGGCAATTGCCCTTCATGGTGGTGGTACTACGGACTGGACGCGTATGGGGTACTGTCGGAAGCGCAGAACTATGGCGCCCGAGCGATGACGGCCAGCAGTTATCAAGGGTGCAACAACGGCTCCAACGAATGTTATGTCACCACGCTGATTGCCAATACTCCAGCCGACATTACGGCATGCGATCCCCAGGGATGCATCTCGGAGGCCAAGCTCTCGGCCAACATCTGCGGCACGCTCGAAAACCATGTGGTGGGATACTCCTGCGAAGTGGGAGGAATGCGTCCCGGTTTCGGCGGGCTGGCGCGCACCTCCACTAACCCGCCCAGTACGCCGATGACGCCGGACCTGGTGACGGACATCGCCAGCGTAAGCAAGACCATGACCGCGACCGCCATTTTGCAGTTGCTGGCCAAGGACGGACTGACGATCGAAACCAAGATCTCGAAGTATATTTATTCCGACTGGCACCAGGGCGCGAACATCGACAAAATTACCTTCAAGGAGCTGCTGACACACTCCGCGGGCTTCAGCCAGTTGCCGCAAGGCGCCTGCGGCAACGACATCACTTACTCGGCGCTCGAGACGATCGTGGCCAACGGAGTAACGGCCAGTAACATCGGCGTGCCGAAGTATGGCAATTGCAACTTTGCGCTGTTGCGCGAGCTGATGCCGGCTTTGCAGGGGCAGCCGCTGACTAACATCCCCGATGGAGACCAGCGGGCCAAACAAAGCTCGGCGATGTACATCAATTATGTTAACGCACACGTCTTCCAGCCGGTGAGCGTTCCGCCGAGCTCGTGCACGCCTCCCACGGGAACCAACGGCATCCTGTCCTACACGAACCCGGCGGGAACAACATCAGGCGACGCCTGGGGCGACTGGTCGCTGATGTGCGGCAGCGGGGGCTGGGTGCTGAGCGGAGACGAAATCTTCAGGGTGATCAACGACCTGGCCACGGGAAACACGCTGCTGACCAACACCGAGAAGAAGATGATGTTCACCGATTGCCTGGGTTGGGACTGCGCGGTGAGGCCCGACTGTCCGAATTCCTACGTGTGCAAGAACGGCGATCTGAACAATGGCGCCGGCATCAACGTCTGGACCTACGCGGGGATTCTCAAGTGCAACGTGCCGGTGGTTGTGGTGGTCAATTCTCCGCTGCCGCCTGCTAACGAGTCCAACGGGGACATTATCGGCCTGGTCAACAATGCATTGCAAGCGGCCAAAGTTCCGGGATTACCGATGGCTTGCCCTTGACGCGGCACGGATGCACTGACCGAATGGATGCGGGCGGGCGTGGATCACGTCGAATTTCGAATGAAATGACGGTGAGTTGGATGCCGTATTTGTGGGAAATCTTCGGACCTGGACCATCCGCCGATTAGACGTGCAGGGTAAGGACAAGACAGCTTTCTCCGCTAGAGGCGAGAAACGCCTGAATTCGAGGAAAGGCGCCGCGAAGCAGGAAGCCGGCGCGTAGGGTGGTGCAGTTGCCGATGCGCAGCCAGATCACCTTGGGAGGGCTTCCGCGCAAGACGCTGAGTTCGGAAAAATCGGAATCTTTGGAGACGATGGCGAAGCCATTCTCCTTCGCATAGCGCCAGACATCCTCGTCCGGCGCGCCGCTCAAGCCACAGTCCTCGACGTGGCAGGAGTCCGGATAGAGATCGTGGATCGATGCGATCAGGCGCGGAGAGAGGTTTTCATCCAGCAGGAGTTTCAAGCGGAGAGAATCTCGAATTTGCGTTCGCGGTCGGCGGCAAAGGCCAGACAGGCACGAATGTCGGTTTCCGTGAGAGCAGGAAAGTCGGCAAGGATCTGAGCTTCGGTCATGCCGGAGGCAAGGTAGTCGAGCACGTCATAGACTGTGATGCGCAGGCCACGAATGCAGGGCTTGCCGCTGCGCTTGCCCGGTTCAATCGTGATGATCTTCGAGTAGTCCATGCACACTCATGATAGGCCAAATGGGGCAACGTGGCAAACTGGTATTCTGCGCGTGCGAATGGGCGCTGCATGCGGTGCGATGGAATCCCAGGTCTCAAAAGCGAGACCTCAACGATGGGTCTGTGAGGTGGGTGGAATTCCCGGTCTCAAAAGCGAGACCCTTCGACAGGCTCAGGGCAGGCTCTGGGGCACCCGGCACCCGCGGGTTAGTTATGTTCCTTCCACTCTCAATCGGCGGGCGGGGATGAGGGCTGGTCAGGGCTTTCATACTCGAACTTGCGGAGATTTCTCATGCATTCGGCGAGGGCGCCCATCAGGGTTTCGCTCCATCCGACAGGCTGGAACTTTACTGTTTTCTGATTCAACTCGATGTCGGCGGTGGCCAGGTATTTCATATCACTCGTCTTCGGAGTGGCAAATTCCTTCACAGTGATGCGCGCCTCAATTTCACCGGCCGCATGTTTTTTGGTGACTGAGAAAAAGTGCAACAGGGCGAGAGCCTCCGAGGGATCTCTCTGGACGTATTTCCAATCGTTCATGCCGTTCCCTCCTTATGACTTGTTCAAATCAACTGTGAAGTTCAGAGCGAAACCACGATCACCATGCTCTTGAGCGGACAGGATGCACTGAGCGAATGGGTCAGGAATGCTTGGGGCGGGTTGCGGCCGTCATGGTTAGCCCGGTGTCGTAATCCAGTTCGCGCGGGAGATAGCCATCGTCCTCCCGCTGGCGGGTATATCCGTCATTGGCCCAGGTAACAGGGAAGTCCGGCCGCCATGCGCGGCGGCCCCAGTAGTAGCCGCGCATGGGATCGCGCGTAACGTTCATCCAGTTCAGAAGCCGGTCATGCAGGCCGTTGCGAAGGGCGGAGTGCCGCGATGAATCAATCAGGTTAACCAGTTCGGAGGGATCGGTCTCAAGATCGTAGAGCTCGTCGGTGGTCATCAGGTTGATGGTGAGCTTGTAAAGTCCGTCGCAGACACAGCGGATGGGCTGGAAGGCGCCGAAGCCGTCGTGATCCACTTCATAACGGCCCCATTCGATGAAGGCTTCCTTGCGGACGGTGGAGGCTGGGTCCTTGAGCAGCGAAAGCATGCTGCCGCCTTCGAGGGTTTTGGGAACCTCGAAACCGAAGAACTCCATCAGCGTGCCGCTGAGGTCAATGTGCGAGACGAGGCTGGAGGAGCGCACATTGGCGGGCGCGTGGCCAGGCCACATGGCGAGGAATGGGACGCGCGTAATCTCGTCATACATCGCGGGGCCCTTGTCCGTGAGCCGGTGGGACTCGAGAAAGACTCCGTGGTCGCTGGTGTAGAGGACCATCGCGCCGGGCGCGCGATGGTCCGCGGCATCGAGCACGCGGCCGATCTCGCTATCGATGAAGGTGTGCGCACCGAAGAATTGAGGACTTTGGATGGGGGGCGGCACGCGATTCAATTCCGGCTTTGCCCACACGCGCTGTTCCTCGGGCTTGTTGGCGAGATTGTCACTGGTATTCGGATTCATGGGAAAGACATAGTTCTCGTACATCCGTGTGTACTCGATGGGGCAGAGACAGGGGCCGTGCGGCTCATCGTAGGAGATCACCAGCAGAAAATCTTCGTTGCTGTGCTTCTCGAGGAACTCCAGAGCGCGATTGGTGACGCGATGGCCATAGCAGTAATCCGCCGTCCAGGAGGGGTCTTTGCCGGTAGCGGGATTGCGCGAGCGGACGCGGTCGGCGGGTGAAAGTTCATAGAGATAGGTACGCATGTCATACCAGCTTTCCCTGTCCCATCCGGGGGCCGGACGCCCGGTATCAAAATAGTCCGTGCCGCTGAGGTGCCACTTGCCCATGAATCCGCAGCGGATGCCTTTGTCAGTGAGCCGCTGGCCGATGGTATGCGTGGTTTCGCCCAGCGCCATGCTGTTTCCCCAGACGCCGTTGCTGTGCGGATAGAGGCCGGTCCAGAGAGCGGAGCGCGCGGGCGCGCAGACGGGCTGGCAGTTGTAGGCGCGCTCAAAACGTATTCCGCCGGCGGCAATACGATCGAGATTCGGGGTGCGCAGGCCGGTTTTCGCATTGCAATTGAGCATGTCGTAGCGAACAGATTCACCGAGAATGACGATTGCCTGGCGGGGCTGCGCATTGGCGGCGAGGCTGAATGGAGCGGCCGGCTGCTCGGCAGCCGCCATGCCCGCCGCGCCAGCCATTTTGATAAAGGTTCTGCGATTCACTTGCGACCCCCCGGAACAGTATAAAGCTCAGTGCGAAGGGAACCCGATTCCGGGTAATGGGTTGGTTTGAAAGGAGGCAGGCCCTCCGGGGCTAAAGCCCACATTAATTTTGCAACTATTTTCGGCACGCGACCCAGAGGGTACCCCGGTCGTGCCCTGACACAGGGATGATGTTTTTTCATTGAAGTCGTGCCCTGATACAAAGAGAAGCCGGAATTGTGTTTTTCCGCAGCCTGTAGAGTCGTGCCCTGATACGGAACTTGTTATTTGCAGACTCATACATTTTTTAACAGGCAGCAATGCTTGTATTTGCGTCCGCTGCCGCAGGGGCAAGGTTGATTGCGGGCCGGTTGCTGCGCGACGTCGCGATCAGGCTTGCGCAGAGCTTGCATAATGTTTGCCGGGGCGCGCCGGTGACGCAGTTCGTCTGCCATGAAACGCATATAAGGATCTATGTGCTTGAAGAACATCTTGTACCCGGCACAAAGGTAATTCAGGCCGGGCTCGCCATTCGGCGTGGTCAGGAAGCGATGTTTCGGGCACTCTCCGTTGCAGGCGAAGCGCACCTCGCATGCGCGACAGTATCGGGGCAGCGTATCGTTCTTATCCGCGCCAAAGGTCTTCTGCTGCTCTGAATCGACGAGGCTCCCGAGGCTTGCTTCCATGATGTTGCCCAACTTGTTTTCCGGGTATACGAAATGGTCGCAGGAATACACATCGCCGGAATGCTCGATAGCCAGCTCGGAGCCGCAGGTTCTGCGAAAAACGCATAGACTGGCTTCCATTCCCATCCACATCTCCAGAGATACATCGAATAACTGGACAAAGATTCGGCCAACGTCCCTGCGCACCCACTCATCGAAGATGGAGCAAAGAAAGCGCCCATATTGTTCCGGCTCGACCGACCATGGAGCCACGGCAGCTTCATCTTTGTAACTCGGAGCAATCAGCGATAATCCATGGTGCGTGGCGCCCGCGGAGATTCTCTCCACGATAGGAATAAATTGCATATAACCGCTGCCGTTCTCGCGCAGGAAGCGGTACACCTCGAGGGGATACCGCGCGTTGGCGCGATGAACGGTGGTGAGCGTATTGAATGCGACCTGATGACGCCTGAGCACTTCGATTCCGCGCAGGACGCGGTCAAACGTCGGCTGGCCGCCCTTGTCCACGCGATAGGCATCGTGCAACTCACGCGGGCCATCGATGGAGATCCCGATCAACCATTGATGCTCGGATAGAAACTCCGCCCATGCATCGTCGAGCAGGGTGCCGTTGGTCTGCAGCGCATTTTCAATCTTCCTGCCATTCGCATATCTGGCCTGGAGCTGGACAACCTTGCGAAAAAAGTCAACGCCGAGCAGCGTTGGTTCACCACCCTGCCAGGCAAAATGAACCTCGTCCGCGGGCCGAGCTTCGATGTACTGACGCACATAGGCTTCGAGCACATCGTCCGGCATGGCCCACTTCGAGACGTTGGGATAGAGAGCTTCCTTTTCAAGATAGAAGCAGTACTTGCAATCGAGATTGCAAATCGGTCCAATCGGTTTTGTCAGCATGTGAAAACCCGCGCCCGGCATGAAAACACCATCCCTGAACATATGTTACAAACCATCGACCTTTGAGACAATCGGGCGAAAACATGGTTCCTGCATTTTTCACTTTCCTGCCGGTTCGACTTTTGTTGTTTTCATGCGGGCCTGGGCAAGGTCGAGATTTTTCCTTGCACTTGCATCGGCCGGATTCATCCGTAACACGTCGCTGAACTGCCCGGCCGCTTTATCATAATTCCCCAGTTGCATCATGGCCGCGCCGAGGTTATTATGCGCATCGGCGTTTGCAGGGTCGTAGCGCAGCGCCTGGGTAAACTCCTCAGCCGCTTCGGGGAACCGATGTGTCTCCATAAGGATCCTGCCGATGTTGGAGTGGGCCAAGGCCTGATCGGGTTTGACGGCCAAAGAGAGCCGGTATTCCTTCAGCGCTTCCTGCTTCAATCCCTGCCTTTCTAAAACATCGCCCAGATTATTCTGCGCAATGTAGTTATCCGGCTCGAGGTCAAGCGCCTGACGGCACTCCACGGCCGCCTGGTCATACTTATCCTGCGCCTCGAGAGCATTGATAAGATAAAGCCGCGCCTGTATATCATCCGGATGCGCGGCGACAGCCTTTCTGCTATACGCTTCCTCATCCTTCGGCCTGCCCATCAGAGCATCCCATAGCGCCATGTTGGTCAGGACATCGGGGTCGTCGGGAGCAATGCTCAGTGCATGATCGAGGCGCTGTTTCGCCAGTGGCATATTGCGCGGATCATGGGATTGCATCTCGTTTTGCATCAGGCAAAGCGCGGAATAGGAAAGAGTCAGAGACCAGTCGGGAGCATACTGCAACGAGCGTTCGAAATATTCCCGCGCCAGGGCGGATTTTCCCTGCCTCTCGTACGCCACACCCAGGCTTGAATTTGGAATTTCCCCGCGCGGGTCAATCTCGATCACGTGGCTGAAAAGCGTCACCGTATCTTTCCATACCTTTACCTGCGCATCGGTCTTTACGGCGCATGCCGCAAGGACCGCGACCGCAAGCAGTTGAGCCGCGACCCTGATTGCCGGGGATTGGGCAACGGCATCGCCGACCAGCCAGACAACGGCGATGAAAATACCAATCAAGGGAAGATAAGTGTAGCGCTCGGCCAAGGCCTGATCGCCAACCTGCACGATGCCGATCACCGGCACCAGAGTTCCGAGAAACCACAGCCAGCCGACAAGGCAATACGGTCTTTGCTTGCGGAGATGCCAGCAGACGGCGGTTACCAGGATGAGCGCAAGGACCGATAACAGCGCCGCAACGACACTGATGTTATTTGTCTCATGGAAATAAAAAGCCGTGAGCGGATCAGGCCAGAACGTGATCCGCACGTAGCGCCAGTAACTGATGGCCGCGTTACAGAGCCTCTCCCATAAGGGCAAGGATTGAAGCGAACCCACCGAGCCGTTGGCCCGCTGCGCCATAAAGGTGATGACGCTGGAGAGAACCGCCATGATGAACAGCGGCCATTTTTCAACGCACAACTTCAAAAAAGATGAGAACCACAACGCGCGCGTTTCCGGCGCAAACGTGATTCTGCGCAACGGCCAAAAATCGAGCAACAGGAGGGTGAAGGGAAGAGTGACGGCCATAGATTTCGACATGAGAGCGCAGGCAAAGCAACAGACGACACCTGCGAACCGCTTCCAGGATGGCCTGCGAACATACCATACATAAGCAAGCAACGCGGCGAACCAGAAAAATGCGCACAAAATATCCTTGCGCTCGGCAAGCCAGGCAACGGATTCTACATGCGCGGGATGCAGCGCGAAGAGGAACGCGACCATTGCGGAACGACCCAGGAAACCGGTCATATACAAAAGCAACAGGAAAAGCAGGATTGCATCGGCGGCGTGCAAACACACATTGGTCATATGGTGGCCGGCGGGATTTTTGCCATAAAGGCTCCAGTCCACCATGTGAGAGATCCAGGTCAGGGGGTGCCAGTTTGAAACATAGAAGGTCGTAAACGCCCAGTCGATGCTGTGCAGGGTCAACCCCTGATGCACCTGCGCGTTCTCGAGGACATAGACGTCATCGTCGTAGGTAAGGAAATCGTTGCTGCGTACGCCCTGAAAGGCAAAGACGGTAACCACGGCGAGAACGACGCACACAGCGGCAATTTGCCACGGCTTATGGGTTGAGGGAGGAATGGGAACGGTCTTCCCGGCCGTCGCTTCAGGCGGGCGCTTGCCGTGGAATTTGCGCTGTCGCGATTTTCTGGGCATGATTGGCAACCTACGATCATTCTAACCAGGATTTTTATTTTGCTTTCCCTGTCGCGAAAAAATAAACATCCGCGTGCCCGACTCGCTTTTTATGCAGAAGAATCCCAGGTCTCCCGCCGCGGCGGGCGAGACCTGGGCGCCCGGTCAGGAGGACTTCTTATAAGGCAGCGAAAAGTGGCAGTTCTTGGCAGTCAGTAAAGCGGGCGTAATCCTCCTCACTTCCGAGCAGTGCCGCCAGTTTCTGGATGCTGAGGCGCTTCAGGATCTCGACTGTGATCGGACGCTTCTCATCCCAATGGATCATAGATTCGAGGAAGGCCTGGGCCGGTTGAGAGCACAGTAAGCTCTCTATAAAATCGGCTTCAGCTTCAGACCAGCAGGGCAGGAAATAAATTGTGTCGTCGAACACGACTGGTTTTCCGTTTACTGGGCCGATCTTCGCGAAGTGTAGCTTCTTGTAGAATCCGGAAATTGCTACCTTCCAAGGGGCAAATGTGTAGGGTCCTACGCCGAAGATGGAATACGCCGGCTTGTTTTTGTAGATAATGCTTCCGCGTTTTTCCAGCAGCTTGGCATGGCTCTCCAGATATTGCCATGTTTTTGGGGCTATTGTCCTGAGATGGCCCGTGTTTTCCCCTACGAAGCTCTGTGTGACAACCATTGCAGCGCGGCATTCAATGCGTCCATTGCCGATATCGGAGCTCTTGAGCAGGGGGAACAGGGAGCAATCTTCTATGGCCACAATTGCGCCCAGTCCATTCCGATAGCCGTCTGGAGTTTTCATAAGCTCCATGACCTTCGAGCAGTCGTGCTTGATCCCGGAGCGCCAAACATATCGATTCTCTGGCCCTAAAAGATTTCGGTGCTCATTGAATGCCGCTATATGAGGAATGATATGGCCGTCGAGGAAGCCTATGGAGTGCGAAGGAGCTTGGGCGTTAAGTGTGGTGAAGATTTCACATTCCAGCGCTTTTCCCTGTGGCTCGATTTCAAGTACGAAGAAGCAAGCATCGACCGCTGCTCCAAAGTAAGCGGACGCATCGATCTTGTACATACGAGCAGCGCGTAAAGGGATATTCCCTTTTTTCCAAATTTGCAGCAGGATTTTGCGGGCAACGGCTGTCTTGCAAAGTACAGCAATGGTTCCTTCGCGGGAATCAAGCCAATCGAGATAACGCATGAGCATCCATTCTGAAATATCGAAATTGCTTTTTCCTGTGATGGCTTCGATTCCCATGCGTCCGTGAAAGTTCGATTTCTCCGGGAGGTTAGCGCTCTCGATGGCGCCGAGATTGGAGCTAGTGACCCAGGGCGGATTGCCAACGATCAACCACGGCCCGCCAGCCTTTGTGACGATGTTTTCCCATTCGACCTTAAAGAAGTCTCCTTGCCGCAGATCGATTCTGTTGCCGGATCGATTTGCGATAAGGTCCGCAAACCTCAGGTGGCTTTGATTGATGTCGATGCCTATGATCGATTCCGCATCGGGAAAGCAATTGACGGCAGCGTCAAGAAATGCTCCCCGGCCACAGGTAGGTTCCAGAATTGATCGCGGGCAGATGCCGAGATCGCGGAGAATCTGTGTCGCAGCAAGCGCGAGCGGGGGAGGCGTCTGAAAGTCCCCAAATTCAGTAATCGTTTTACTCTTGTGTTGCTTTGCTGTTTGCATCACATAACCCGTAGAATGCCATCGACCAAGCCTGCCTGTTGTATTGCGCGGCCATACTGAAGCCGCCATTGGAGCGCGTTAGAAATGGTCAGGTATCCCTGTTCCGGTTTTTGGCGAAGAAGCAACTCTGCGATGTTTTGGGCTTCAATATCATCAATAGGCAGATTGCGTTCCTGCATGAAGGCAATCAAGTCTTCCGTATTCGCGTCTCGCTCAAGTATTTCGCGCAATCCCCGTGTCGTTTGGTAGTCCGCCGTGCGCGCCTGTTCAATGAAAATCGCGTGCTTTATATCAAGGCGTCCGGTTTGGCGTGTTCCATCGTCGAATTTCTCATACACAAAGACGATAAGACCGTAGCCAAGGCCGTATATTTTCTGACGTGCCGATTTGTAAGGACACGCGGACTGGGGTTGGTTAACGCTCGTTGCTTTAATATCCACGTTGACACTTGGAATGTCGATGCCTGACGCGGAGTTTCCGCCATCGAGGGAGTATTTCTCCCTTAAGTAGTCGACAAATTTGTGCTCCAAATACGTCCCCACTGCCTTACCGTCCGTGACTCCGAATAGCGCAGGTTCTTCGTGGGCGCTCTCCGCCGCCGAGAAGAAGGCGGCTTCCCCAAGGAGAATTTCTATCGTGAGGTCCGGTTTCATCGCGGGTAATTACCTCTCTTGCAATTTGCTTAAGATTTGGGCGAATCCGCGAATACTACTCTCTTCATTTTACGCGCACAAATGGTTAGTGTGACCGGTCCATCGTGTTGATCTTCCCATTTCGGTTTTTCCTAGGGGTGGGTGGGCCGGGTCAATGAAAAATCGGTATGCGTGGCTACATCAGCCTTCTGCGGATGAGGTCTAGAGCTTGCTGGGTGGCGAGTTGGCGGATGCGGGCGCGGTCGCCGCGGAAGGTTTTTTCTATGGACTCGGTTTTCTGGGAGTCGGAGACGGCGATGTGGACCAGGCCTACGGGTTTGGAGTCGGTTGCGCCGGCGGGGCCGGCGATGCCGGTTACGCCGAGGCCCAGGGTTGCGCCGGTGCGGAGACGGATGCCGGTGGCGAGGGCTTTGGCGACCTGGGCGGAGACGGTGCCGTACTGGGCGATGAGTTCGGGCGAGACGCCGGCGAAGGCGTGCTTGAGGGAGTCAGAGTAGACGACGGCGCCGCCGAGGAAGGAGCGGGAGCTGCCGGGCACAGAGGTGATGCGCTGGGCGATCATGCCGCCGGTGCAGCTTTCGGCGACGGACAGGGTGGATTGGCGGAGGCCGAGATAGTAAAGGACGATCTGTTCCAGAGATTCGGACGATTCCTGGCCGGAGGAGTAGAGCCAGTCTTCGAGGGCTTCTTCCATGCGGCCGGCCAGCTCGTCGACGCGCTGCTGGGCGGCTTCGGCGGTGGGTTTGGAACAGAGGAGGGTGAGCTGAATGTCGCCGGCGTGGGCGAGGATGGTGGTTTCCACGTCTTTGTAGTCGGTGTAGATGGGGGCGACGAGCTTGTCGGCCTGGGACTCGGGAATCATGGCGGCGCGGAGGGTGCGCTTGGCGATATGGCGCGGGGGCACGAGCGAGCGCAGGCGGGGCAGGCAGGCCTCATCAAATAATGGGCGGCACTCGTTGGGAGGGCCGGGGAGAAGCAGGATGATTTTGCGATAACCGGCGAAGGCGGCCTCAAGCCACTGGCCGGGAGCGCTGCCGTTGGGGTTGGGCAGGAGGGTTGCGCCTTCAAGGACGTCGGCCTGCTTGAGGTTGTTCTCGGAGATGGTGATGCGAAAGGCGGCGGCGCGGGTGTGGAGAGCGGCGACCTGCTGGGCGTCGCGGCGGAGGGTGAGGGCAAGGGCTTCAGCAACGGCTTCGCGGGTGAGGTCGTCTTCAGTGGGGCCGAGGCCGCCCACGAGGACGAGAATGTCAATGCGGCCGAGGGCGGCGTGGATGGCGTTGATGAGATCCTTGCGGCGGTCGCCGACGATGGTTTTGAAGGCCACGGTGACGCCGATTTCGTTGAATTTTTCAGTGAGATAGAGGGAGTTGGTGTCCTGGCGGACGGGGGTGAGCATCTCGGAGCCGACGGCGATGATTTCGGATTTCATGAAAGCAGCTTTTAGCTCCTAGCTTTTAGCTTATAGCTGGGGTGGTACGGATGCGAGCGGCTTAGGCTCCGATTGGGCTTTTCCCTGGTGAAACATTCCCTCAGGGGCTAAAGCCCCGTATTCAAATTGCCCATCTAGCGGCGCGGCTAAAGCCGCGCCCTTTCAAAGCAGAGGAATTCCTCAAACCTAAAACAAATTCAGTCCTTCGACACCCAAGTCAACATCATAAACGGCTTCGTGGGTGGCGAGGATGGTGGTGCCGAGGGGGGAAAAGGCGACGCCGACCAGGTTGGCTCCGGCGAGGACGAGGGTTGCTTCGCCGTGGGGGGTGACGCGAACCAGGCCGGGGCGGCCATGGAGGCAGGCGGCGAGATAGACGTCGCCTTCACTAGAAAGAGCGAGGCCCATGGGATGGCCGAGGCCGCGGAACCAGGCGCGGGTTTCGCCGTGGGGGTCGATGGTCCAGATAGCGTCGTTGGAGGTGAGCGAGGGGGCGGTGACGAAGAGGATTCCTTCGGCGTTGACGGCGAGGTGATAGGCGGCGGGGCTGGGTTCGAGGGTGGCGTGGACGAAGATCTGGCGCTGGGGATCGATTTTGAAGATGGTGCCGCTGCGGTCGCCGACGAAGAGATTGCCCTGGGCGTCGAAGGCCGCGCCGGTGGCCACGCCCATGCCCTCGGCGTAGACGCTGGGCTCGCCGCCGGCGTCGATGCGGTAGACGTTGCCCTCGGCGCGGGAGGTGACGAAGAGGTCGCCGTCGGGATGGAAGGCCAGGCCGGTGGGGTTGAGGATGCCGGTGACGAAGGGGGTTCCACGGCCGTCGGGGCTGATGCGCACGACGGAGACCGGGGTCTGCTTGCCCCTGGGACCGGAGATGGTGGCGTAGACCATGCCGGAGCGGCTGACGGCAGGGCTGGTGACGGGATGCAGATCGTCGGAGAGCAGGCGGGCTACGCGGAGGGGCGCGGCATTGCTGGCGCCGGAGGGGTTGCGGACCTCAATGAGGCCGGTGGAGGCGCCGGCGGGGACGCGGAATGCCAGACGGGTGGGGCGGCTCATGAGCACGTGGGCGGGCTGGCCCGAGACCAGCACGGCGGGCGGACCGAAGCCGAGCGGGCCGAGCTGGGCGCCGATCAGTTCGACTTCGCCGAGGGGCAGACAGGCGGCGGGGACGATCGAGTCGATGCGGGGCTCGGGGAGGGTTTCGGCGGATTGGGCGTGGGTGCGAGGCATGGTTTTATCCTGCTTGACTCAGTTGACGGGGAGAAGAGTGAAAGACAACCGCAGGTTCTTCGACTCGCTCCTGATGAACAGCATCTGGGAAACTGCAATCCACCAAATTAGGGAAACTCTGATTAAGTCCTTCTGCTTTCGCCGGCATTCCCTCAGGGGCTAAAGCCCGCGTTTGTTTTGTTGCACTTGCGGCACGACTGAAGTCGTGCCCTTTCAAAACAGCGACTTATTCAGAGATTCCTTAGATTCAATGAATCCACAAATGCAACAAGGATGCTACTCCCAAAGCATACAGCCCGGCGCCTACATCATCGAGCACGATGCCCCAGCCTTCGGGGAGATTCTCGAGCCGGCGGACGGGGAAGGGCTTGGTGATATCGAAGAGGCGAAAGAGAATGAGGGCGATGAGGGCGTGACGCCAGTTGGCGCGGCTGCCGAGGAGGGCGATCCACTGGCCGGCGACTTCGTCGATGACTACGAATTGGGGATCGTGGCGGCCGGATTCGCGGGCGGCGATGGTGGCGGCGGGGATGCCGAGGAGGAGCGTGAGGGCGATGGCGGCGAGCAGGGCCAGGAGCAGGGTCTGGGGGGTGGGATGGAGGAGTTTGGCGTAGGCGGCCCAGAGAAGGACGGCGGCGACCGATCCCCAGGTGCCGGGACCCGGCTTGCCGAAGCCCGCGCCGAAGAAGGTGGCAACTGTCCAGGCCCAGAGGGTTCTGCGGGCGGGAGGCGGCTGGCAGATATTGCCTTGGCGGCTACTCGTCATGGGAGTCTCCGCTGTGGTGCGGGCCGAGCCCGCCAAGGTCTTCGAGGACTTCGGGGTCGAGGACGGGGGAGCTGATCTTGTAGACGCCCATGGCCCACTTGCCGAGATCGATCTTGCGGCAGCGGTCACTGCAGAAGGGGAAATCCTCGTCGTTGAAACGGACCAGCATGCCGCAGGTGGGGCAGCGGAGGAGTTTTGCGGATTTTTTCTTTGCGGCCATTGAACATGTTCCTGCCGGGAGGGCATCGGTCCGTATTTATGGTACAGCGGGAGCGAGCGGTTTGCGGCGGCGTTGGATTCTCCTGTAGGCTGGTCGCATTCGAGGGGAGTGCGCGGCCGTGTTCGATGCAAGACAAAGCAGTATGCAGGACCTGACTACCTACTCGCCGATTCGCGTTGCGCTAACGGGGATCTGGCGGGTGATCTTTGGCGCGCTGCTGGCTGTGCCGGCAGGATTGCTGATCTGGATTGGACCCAACGGAGAAGCAGGCGCGCCGCGGGCGGCGGGAGATATGCCGGCGTGGTGGATGTTCGTGGTTGGCCTGGCGATGGCGTTTGCCGCTTTTTGCTTTATTACCGGCGGGGTGGGGCGGATTATCAGCGCTTTTTCGCAGGAATGTTACTTTCGCGCCGGGCCGGAGGGGATCGCGTTTCGGCTTCCCAGGCAGGGATGGTTCGGGCGCTTCAAACTGACCGAGTACGCGTTCCGATGGAATGAGATCAAACAACTGATGCACTTTACGCACAGCCTCAATCTGATACCGGTGTCGCGCGAGCTGCAGGTGCATTTGTACGAGGGCAAGCCGATCATCGTCCAGCGGTATTATTTCAAGGCGAGCGCGAAGAGGCTGCAGGAACAGCTTTTGACGATTGCGGCTTCAGTGGGCAGATAGGGCGGATGATTGGAGCCTGAGCTGCGCGGGGCCGTGGGAGATTGGCGTTTGTGCTTTCCCAGGTCTCAAAATCGAGACCTGGGGCACCCTGCAGATAGTGCGGATCATCGGAGCCGGTTTCATGGGAGATTGGCTTTCGTGCTTTCCCAGGTCTGAAAAATCGAGACCTGGGGCACCCTGCAGATAGGGCGGATCATCGGAGCCGGTTTCATGGAAGATTGGCTTTCGTGCTTTCCCAGGTCTGAAAAATCGAGACCTGGGGCACCCTGGCATAGATATTTTTCACTTTATAGCGGGCCGGAGAGAATGCGGGCGACTACGTCGTACTCGTGGGCTTCGGTGATTTCGGCCTTGTAAAAGCGGCCGGGGTCGAGGGCTTCGTTTGCGCCGAAGTCGTTGATGTAGACTTTGCCGTCGATTTCGGGGGCGTGGAACTGGGTTCGGCCTTCCCAGAGGAGCGGGGTTTCTTCGCTTTCGCCTTCGGCGAGGACGACTAGCTCGCGGCCTACCCACTGCTGCTTGGCGCGCCTGGAGATGGATTGCTGGAGCTTCATGAGGCGGCGACGGCGGGACTCGATGGTGCGGCGGGGGAGCTTGCTGTCGAGCGGGAAGGCGGCGGAGCCTTCTTCGTCGGAGTAACTGAAGACGCCTAGCCAGTCGAATCTGGCTTCTGCAATGAACTCCTCCAATAGTTGAAGGTCGCGGAGCGACTCTCCCGGGAAGCCGACTATGAAGCTGGTGCGGAGGGCAATGCCGGGAACGGCGGCGCGGACTTTCTCGAGGGTTTTGAGGAAGATGTCGGCACCGGCGCCGCGCTTCATTCGCTTGAGGACGGCGGGCGAGGCGTGCTGGAGGGGGACGTCGAGATATTTGCAGATGTTCGAGTGGCGGGCGATGGTTTCGAGGAGCCGGTTGGTGATGCGGTTGGGGTAGGCGTAGAGGAAGCGGAGCCAGCGCAGGCCTGGAATTTTGGCGAGTTCGTCGAGGAGGGTGGCGAGGCCGTCTTTGAGGCCCAGGTCTTCGCCGTAGCAGGTGGTGTCCTGGCCGATGAGGGTGATCTCCTCTGCGCCGCGGGCGACGAGCTGATGGGCTTCGGCGACTACGGATTCGAAACGGCGGGAACGGAATTTGCCGCGCAGGTTGGGGATGACACAGAAGGTGCAGGGGTGGTCGCAGCCTTCGGCGATTTTTATGTAGGCCGAGGATTTGGGGGTGGTGAGGAAGCGGGGGGTGGTTTCATCGTAGAGATAGGTGGGCAGGAGGTGGGTTGCGCCTTGCCAGGAATCGCGGCGGAAACGGCCTTGACGCTCGCGGTGGTCGCCTTCGGGGCGGGAATTGCTTGTGCCCGAAGAACTTCCCTCAGGGGCTAAAGCCCCCATCTTCTTGCTGATACCTATGGCACGGCTAAAGCCGTGCCCTTTCAAAACTGTCCCTGTTTCGAAAGCCTGCTTATGCGTGCCGGCCTGGGATTCCTGGCCTTCGCGGGCTTCGAGGGCCGTGTGGGTTGCGGCGTGGCCATTGCTGGTGATGATGTTGAAGGGCGACGGCGGGGCCGTAAGTGGGGTTTGTAGGCCGGCGGCCTGGAGGATGGATTCGAGCTCGCCGGTGCCGACGACGGCGTCGACTTCTGGGATGCTCTTCCGGATTTCGTCGCGGTAGCGCTCGACGAGGCAGCCGGCGACGATGAGCTTTCTGGCCGAGCCGGAGGTTTTGAAGCGGGCCATTTCGAGGATGGTGTCGACGGATTCCTGCTTGGCGGTATCGATAAAGCTGCAAGTGTTGACGACGAGGATTTCGGCCTCTTCGGGATGGGCGGTGAGGCGTGCACCGGCGCGGTCGAGCAGGCCCATCATCACCTCGGAATCGACGAGGTTTTTGGGGCAGCCCAAGGAAATAAAGCCCACGGAAGGGGCCGTGGGTGGGGATGGTTTGGTCACGCTTCCATTGTACTGAGGATGGGAAAAGGGCGTCTGGATGAGATTCATGGTTCGCCGCGTATTCCAGAAAGAAGGCGAATCGATGGGATGACAAATTATGTGCTCAGATCACGCGTTTAATGTAACGGCTGGTCTGCTTCAGCGATTCAGGCAACGGCGCATCGTCGGGGATAAACGGAGACCCAAACGACAGGAGCTTTATTCCAAAGTCGGCTACATACCGCAGTTCAGGAAGCGTAAGGCCTTCTTGGAGAGTCTGAACCAACAGATTGTGCAGACGTCCAAGCGAGTTTGCGTCGCTCGTATTCCAATAGAACCGAACGCCCAATTTCCCAAGCTCCGCCAAGTGAGATGGCATAACGGTTGTATAGGGCGAACGGAAAAGGAGGAAGTGCCGTTTTTTCGTCATCACGGTTACGTCGTCATCTTTTGTCCGCACCCTTGAAAGCAGGTCCCACATCCTGTTTCCCGAATTGAACTCCATCCTCCGCTTGTAAAAATATGCAAGAATAGCGAATGCCGCAGCGGCCAAGGCTATATTTGCGAAGATGTAATATGCTAGGTTTTCCGAGTGGGGCTTAAACCAGTCTGCGATTGCTTCTATTGCGGCCATCAAGAATGCCAGGTTCATCAGGAAAAGGCCGTAGCGTCTCTTCCGCAACAATCCAATTCCGGTACCAATGGCCAGGAGAGCAGATGCTCCTAACGATATTGCGTCAGCGATACTGTCACCGCTGACCGTCAGCCATCCGTAGTAAACGCCAGCGAGCACATTTAAGATGCCGAAGGCGATACCGAATCGGTACGGACGGCCAACAAATGGCTGCACTGAAGGCGGCGTCGTGGGTTTCTGCAATTCGCTCATCGTTGATTCCTTCTGGCCGAGTTGGAGAAATGATAGCCCAAAAGCTTGCGACTGTCCGGAAACTCTCATAATCCTCCCTCGCAGGGCTGGCAATGCACGTTCAGTCTTGGTCAAATTGCGGATGTCTGACCGCCGGTTCCAGTCCGCTCTGGTGCTAAAATCGATCAGTGCCGGGTCCTACGCGACGTAATCCCGCCAACCCCGCCAGGTCCGGAAGGAAGCAACGGTAACGGGCTAGTACGGGCGCAGTAGGTCACCCGGCGCTTTTTTGGGGTGTGGGCACTCTTGTGAAAAGCCCGTGAGCCGTTTTACGCGATTGGGGTTCATTGCCTCCCACCCTTGCGCCAGAAAAAAGGCGCAAGGATGGGGCACGGAGCATCTGTGGTTGATCGGGCCTGGGAATTGACTAAAGCCTGAGTTTGGGACCCTTAAGATAGGAAGCGGCATCCCCGGCGATCATAGCGGGAGATTTAGCCGCAAGGAGAGATGCATTGAGCCTTATTGTTCGCCCCGTGGTGGGCCGGCGCGCCAAGATTACGGCGCTCGGGACCTACGTTCCCCCGCAAATACTGACCAACAAAGATCTGGAAAAGATGGTGGATACCAACGACCAGTGGATTATGGAGCGTACCGGTATCCGCGAGCGGCATGTGCTGGCCAAGGGGCTGGGCGTGAGCGATATGTGCGTGGAGGCGGCCAAGAGGTGCCTGGCGGCGCGGGGGGGCAAGTCTGGTCCAATGGGGGCCAGCGAGGTGGAGGTCATTCTGGTGGGCACGGTTACGCCGGACATGATGTTCCCCGCGACGGCTTGCCTGGTGCAGGAGAAGATCGGGGCTAAAGGGGCGTGGGGGTTTGACGTTTCGGCGGGGTGCTCGGGGTTTGTGTTCGCATTACAGGCGGGCGCGAAGATGGTGGAGAGCGGGGCGCACTCGAAGGTGCTGGTGTGCGGAGCGGACGCCAATACGCGCATGACCGACTATACGGACCGGACTACTTGCGTGCTGTTTGGCGATGGCAGCGGGGCGGTGCTGCTGGAGCCGGCGGAAGAGGGCGAGATCGGGTTTATCGACTATGTGTACGAGATCGACGGATCGGGGGCGGCGGCGCTGAACCTGAAGGGCGGTGGGAGCCTGAATCCAGCCAGCCACGAGACGGTGGACAAGAAGATGCACTACATCTACCAGGATGGGCCGGCGGTATATAAATTTGCGGTGCGCAAAATGGCCGAGGCTACGGCAAAGGTGCTGGAGCGCAACGGCGTTACCGGCGCTGACCTGGGCTGCTTCATTCCGCACCAGGCCAATAAGAGGATTATTACGGCGACTGCGGAGCGGCTGGGGATGGACCCGGAGCGGGTGATTATCAATATCGAAAAGTATGGGAACACGTCGTCGGGGACGATTCCACTGGCCATGGAGACGGCCATCGAAGAGGGCAAGCTGAAGAAGGGCGACCTGGTGCTGCTGGCCGCGGTGGGCGCGGGGTTTACGGTGGGGGCGGCGCTGCTGCGGTGGGAGATATGAAAGGCAGCAAGTCAGCGAGTCAGCGAGTTAGCGAGGGCAATGCTGGCGTTTACATCCATTGACTAGCGAGCGAATACGTTTTCGTAGAAGTCATGATGGAATTTAAATAAGTTCAAATCCAATCCTAATCGTAGGCGATCGATCCGCTCAGACTGAGCAGCCGCTGACTTGCCGACTTGCTGACTCGCTGACTTGCTGACTTGCTGGCTAGGCCACCAGCTCGGGGACGGCGACGGTGTATTCGGGGAGGATGCCGAGTTCGGCGGCGGCGCGGAAGAAGCCTGTCATGCCTTCCAGGCATTCCTCGTCGAGGACGTAGTGAATGTTGGCGGTCAGGTAGGAGCGGATGGTCTGTTCGGGGATGGGAAGGCGGTTGGACCACTCGTCTACCAGGGCATCGATGTTCTGCAGGCCGTGGATGCGGGATTGGTTGAAGTCATCTGTGACGCTCTCATCCAAGGGGCTGCCGTGCGCAGCACCCCAGACGGCGGAGACGAAGGGAAGGCCGGTGAGGGTGTGCCATTCATGGGCGAGGTCGTGGTAGACGAGTTCTTCCTGGGAGCGCTCGAAGCGGTTGGCGCGCTCTTCGAGGGAAAGGAGGGCGGGGTCGCCAATGAGGATGGCGGCGTCGGCGCTCTGGAGCATGGCGTCGAGATCGGCGGCGTGGGGCAGAAAGGGGACGCCGGGGTTGCCCCACTTGTGGAAGAGGATGCGAGCGTAGGCCAGGGTGGTGCGGCTGGCGGTGTCGGCGGCCACGGAGCGCAGGGCGGCGAGCGGCTGGGCGGCGCGGCGGACCAGGAGCAGAGAGCGCACGCGGCCTTTGGAGGCGATGGTGGAGCCGGGCAGGATGCGGAGGCCGGGGGTGGTGGCGAGAGCGGCAATGGGGATGAGGCCGATATCGGCTTTTCCATTGGCCAGGCGGGAAGCGCATTCGGAGGGGGAGATACGGTCGATTTGATAGCGGAGAGCGAGCGGGGCGCTGAGCGGCGGGTGCTCGAAGTCCCACATGAGGGGCGCGGGATTGAGGAAGTTGATGGCGGCGACGCGCAGTCGGGGATGGGTGGTGGAACTCACGTCTTTTAGACTACTCGCCGAGAGCTAAGGATTCTTGCGGCGTATCTACGGCGGCAATAGTGGTGGGGTGGTTGAAGTTGGCGGGTTGGCGAGTTGGCGAGTTGGCAAGTTGGCAAGTTAGCGACGGGGATCGTGGTTTCCCACCCTTTCGCCAGAAAGAAGGCGGGCCCAGAGGGCGCCCCGATGGGGCACGGAGCGCATAGACAGATTTGGAGTGATCCCAGGTCTCTCCGCCGCGGCGGACGAGACCTGGGGCACCCGCAAGTCAGCGGGTTAGCGAGTTGGCAAGTTAGCGAGTTGGCGAGTTAGCGGGTTGGCTAGTTGGCGATTCGGTTAGTTGGCGATTTGGTTAGTTGGCGATTCGGTGCGCTGGGCGCGGACCAGGGCGCGAATGAAATCGGGCGTGGAACCGCAGCAGCCGCCCAGAAACGCGGCGCCGGCGGCGTGCAGGGCAGCGTAGTGAGAGGCAAAGAAATCCGCTGAGGTGTTATAGCGAACGGCTGTGCCCTCGATGGTGGGTAGGCCCGCGTTGGGCTTGATCCAGATGGGGAGATCGCAGGCCATGCGCAGGCGACGGCAGATGGGTACGGCCTGCTCCACGCCCACGCCGCAGTTTGCGCCTACCGCGTCAGCGCCGGCTTCCACCATGGCCGCGGCCACGGCCTCGGGCGTGGCGCCCATCATGGTGCGGTCCTTGTTCTTGCCGGAGTCGAAGGCGAAAGAGGCGATGACGGGCAGGCCGGTGCGGAGAGCCGCCGCCACGGCCAGGCGCGCCTCCTCGATATCGCTCATGGTCTCGATGAGCAGTGCGTCGGCTCCAGCCGTCGCGAGCGATGCGGCCTGGGCGGCAAAGGCCGCGGCAACCTGCTCGGCGCCGATCTCGCCGGAGAGGAGGATTTTGCCCGTGGGACCGATGGAGGCAAAGACCAGCGCCTGGCCCGCGGCACGGCGTGAGATTGCGACGCCGGCGCGATTGATGGCGTCAAGATCGGCTTTCGATGTGGAATGCATGGCGACCGCGTTGGCGCGAAAGGTATTGGTGAGGATCACCTGGCTGCCTGCTTCCGCGTAGGCGCGCGCTACCGATTCAACGCGATCGGGATAGGTCAGGTTCCAGGAGTCCGGTTTGACGCCGGAGGGCAGGCCGCGCGCCTGCAACTCCGTTCCCCAGGCGCCGTCGGTGATGAGCAGGCCGCCCCGCAGCCATTGGCGAAGAGGGTTCATGCGATTGCCCGTTTGTGCGCTTGCGGCCTTGCGGCTTTCCAGCCTGCATTCATCGCGGTTTGATTCAGCTTGGTCAGAGCGGTCATGCGCAACTCCGTTGAATTGGTGCCAGTATACCGCCGGTGGGTCCACAGGGCCGTTCAATGCATGCTTTCGGATTTGGCGGAGCCGATCACCGGCTTGACTTCTGGCTCGGGCAGGGTTAGTGTGGGCGGAAATCCATTCGAGCTTGGTATTTGGTTTCCTGAGAGGAAGCCGGACTGTGCAAATTTCGGATTAGCAGGGATATGGAATGACGACGATGCGCCAAGACGCTGTTTTACCGGCGGCGGCCCAGTTGGATGAGGAGCGGCTGGCGTGGCTGGCGCTGGCGCTTTCGCCGGGGCTGGGGCCGAAGCGGATTCTGGACGCGATGCAGACGCTGGGCGAGCCGAGCCGGATCTTTACGCTTCCGCTAACGGGGCTGGAGGGGCTCAAGTTTCCGGCCGAGGCGGCGCAGTTCATCTTTGACGGGAAGGCGCGGCAGGCGGCCGAGGAGGAGTGGGCGCGGGTAGCGGCGCAGGGGGCGACGCTGGTGAGTTATGGCTGCCCGGAGTATCCGGAGCGGCTGAAAGAGATCTATGACCCGCCGCCGGTGCTGTGGGTGCGCGGGCCGGCGAGTTTGCTGAGCAGGCCGGCGATTGCGGTGGTGGGCACGCGGCATCCTTCTCCGTATGGGTCGGGCGTGGCGGAGATGCTGGCGCGGGACCTGGCGGTGCGGCGGCTGCTGATTGTGAGCGGGATGGCGCGGGGGATCGACTCGTGCGCGCACCGGGGGGCTCTGGCGGCGCGGATGCCGACGGTGGCGGTGTGGGGCACGGGCATCGACGTGATTTATCCCAAGGAGAACAAGAAGCTGGCGGAGGAGATTCTGGCCACCGGCGGGGCGATCGTGAGCGAGATGCCGATGGGGACGTTTCCGGCGCCGCAGAACTTTCCCCGGCGCAACCGGATTTTGAGCGGGCTGAGCATCGCGGTGCTGGTGGTGGAGGCGGGGGAGAACTCGGGGACGCGGGTGACCGCGCGCTGCGCCGCCGAGCAGAACCGGGACCTGTTCGCGGTGCCGGGGAACGTGACCAGCAAGGGATCGTGGACGCCTAACACGTTGATAAAACAGGGGGCTAAGCTGGTGGCCACCTGGGAGGACGTGTGGGAGGATCTGCCCTCGCAGGTGCGGGTGGAACTGGAGGCCGAGGCGCCGGCTGAATCCAAATCGGAGATTACCGCATCTTTACTGCCTGATCCGGTTCTGCGGCCCCAGGAGGCCATGGTGCTGGAGGTGCTGCGCACAGACGAGAGCTTGCAGATCGACGAGATTCTGGAGCTGCTGGAGACGCAACTTACGTCTTCAGAGGTATTTACGGCGCTTTTCGAGCTGGAGATTACGGGCCGGGTGCGGTGTTTGCCGGGGAAGAATTACGTGCGGACGATGTGAAAAAAACAGGGCATAGGGATTAGGGAATTGGCGGCGGGTTGAGGGTCGTGGATTCCCAGGTCTTCCGCCGCGGCGGACGAGACCTGGGGCACTCGGGTTTCGATTTCTGAGGTCCGAGCGGGTGGGTCCGTTTACCCTTCTGAAAGCAAATTTTTTTGAACGGTAAGGCAGGTTTTTTGCGTGGATTTTTGCGCCGCGAAAGGGATTCCGCGTCCCGGAAATGGGACGGCGGGAGAAGGAAATCATGGTTGGCAGGTGGAAACGGGACGGTGTTCCGTGGTAGGGTGCAACTCTTGCGGGTGGTTTTTTCCCGGATGGGGAGAATGGCCGGGGCCGGGCGGAATTTCGACTGCCCTCGGAGGAAAACGGAAGTTCCGAATTGTGAGTCCAACAGGTTGAACAAGTAGAGTGGGATTGGGAATAAAGATGGCAATGAGCAAATCACTGGTGATCGTCGAGTCCCCCGCCAAGGCGAAGACGATCGAGAAGTATCTGGGCAAGGGCTTTGAGGTGCTGGCATCTGTTGGGCACATCATGGACCTGCCCAAAAAAGATATTGGCGTGGAGCTGGAGAAGCGGACGTTTGAGCCGGAGCTGGTTGTGTCGCCGGGCAAAGAGAAGGTGGTGGCGCAGTTGAAGAAGGCGGCCGCCAGGGCGGACGAGGTCTTTCTGGCGCCGGACCCGGACCGCGAGGGCGAGGCGATTGCGTACCACCTTGCGCTGCAACTGGGTACCAACGCCAAAGAGAGGAAAAAGATTCATCGCGTGACCTTCAACGAGATTACGAAGAAGGCGGTGCAGGAGGCGTTTGAGCACCCCCGCGACCTGGATCAGAATCTTGTGGACGCGCAACAGACGCGGCGGGTGTTGGACCGGCTGGTGGGCTACCAGATTTCGCCGCTGCTGTGGGAGAAGGTGCGACCGCGCTTGTCTGCGGGGCGCGTGCAAACAGTAGCCGTGCGGCTGATCGTGGAGCGGGAGCGGGAAATTTTGGTTTTTGTGCCAGTTGAATACTGGCCGATCGACGCGATTTTGCAGTTCAATGCAACGGGAAGCTCTGCCGCTGAACCGACGTTGCTAACAGCCCGCTTTGTCGGCATAGATAGCGAACCGGCGCATGTAGCCAACGGCAAGGACAAGGACGGTAAGGAGCAGTTCATCGCCAATGCTGTGCCGGACGAAAAGACGGCACTGAAAATCGTCGAAGCTGCGACAAAGGCGACTTGGACGGTTCGATCTTTTGAGAAAAAAGAGCGAAAGAAATTTCCTCCGGCACCTTTCACGACAAGCATTCTGCAACAGCAGGCTTCCGCGCGGCTGGGCTTCAATGTGCGGCGGACAATGGGCGTGGCGCAGCGGCTCTATGAGGGCGTCGCCATCGGCGCCGAAGGGCCTGTGGGCCTGATTACGTATATGCGTACCGATTCGCCGCGCGTGGCGCCGGAGGCGATTGAAGGGGCGCGGGAGTGGATCAGCAAGTTGGGCCCGCAGTATTTGCCTGCTTCGCCGATCAACTACAAGGGCAAAAAGGCCGCGCAGGACGCGCACGAAGCCATTCGACCCACCGATGCTTCGCGGACGCCGGAATCGATTGCGCGTTATCTGACCGATGAGCAACTGATGCTCTATAGATTGATCTGGCAGCGGTTTGTGGCTTCGCAGATGACGCCTGCAATTTATGACACGACCGGTATTGGGATCGATGCGGTCAGTGATAGAACATATAACTTCCGCACTACCGGATCGGTTCTTAAGTTCGACGGTTTCTTGCGTGTGTACCCAGCCGATGACGAAGAGGATGACCGGTTGCCCGAAATTCCAGAAGGCAAGCTGTTGCCGTTGGCCACTGCGGACCAGTTGAAGAAACTGGCCGTGGAGGCAAGGAACGCGAAGTTGGCGCAGGCTCGAAAGAAGTACAACCTGGAAGTTGCAAAGATCGAAGCAAGAAACGAAAAAGCGGATTTACGAGGCGAGATCGCGACAATTCCCGAATTTGTGGAGCCGAAGATCCCGCTCGAAGTGAGGCCATCGGCCGTCCATGCCGTTCAGAAGTTTACCGAACCCCCTCCGCGTTACAACGAAGCTTCGTTGGTGAAGGATCTGGAAGAGCGGGGCATCGGGCGGCCGTCGACCTACGCCTCGATCATCAACACCATCCAGGACCGCGAGTACGTGGTGAAACATGGCGGATCGCGTGGACGTTTTTATCCCACCGAGATCGGGATGGTGGTCTGCGACCTTCTGGTTAAGAATTTTCCCTACATTTTCGACGTTGCGTACACGGCCAAGCTGGAAGAGGAGCTGGACGATATAGAAGAAGGAAAAGAGAAGTGGACGGATCTGCTGAAGGGCTTCTACGGCTACTTTGAGAAGGAACTCAAGGTTGCCGCCAAGAACATGGAAAGCATCAAGCGGATGGAGCAAGCGACGAAGGAGAAGTGCGACTTGTGCGGTGCGCCCCTGCTGCTGAAGTGGGGCAAGTTCGGCAGCTTCTATGCGTGCTCGAAGTACGACAAGAAGGATCCCGCGAGCTGCACCTTCACCAAGGAGAACATCGCGGCCAAGCCGGACATGAATACGCCGGAGGCGCAGGAGGCGGGCGAGACCGAAGAGTACTGCGATAACTGCGGGCGGGTAATGGTGCTGCGGCGCGGAATTTTTGGGCCTTTCATGTCCTGCCCAGGGTACAACGAGGATCCGCCCTGCAAGACCTTCCGCAAGCTGAGCCAGCAGCAGCAGCAGAAGCAGAATACGGCGCAGCCGACGGGCGAGGACTGCCCGCTCTGCGGCAAGCCGCTGGTGCTGCGCCAGGGGGCTTTCGGGGAGTTCGTTTCGTGCTCCGGTTATCCCAAGTGCAAGTACGTGAAGCAGAACCTGATTGAAGGGATGAAGTGCCCCAAGTGCGGCGAGGGCGATCTGGCCGAACGAAGGGCGCGGCGGGGGAATATCTTCTGGGGCTGCACGAATTATCCCAAGTGCGACTTCACATCGAACTCGAAGCCGGTGGCGAAAAAGTGCCCGGAGTGCGGGAGCCCGTACCTGGTGGAGAAGACGCTGCGCTCGGGCATCTACCTGGAATGCCCCAACAAGAAGAAGGCGGCCGGGGAGTTTACGCCAAAAAAACGTGCCAGGAAAGCGGCGGAACCGGTGGGTAGCGCCGTGGTGTGCGGCTACTCGAAGCGCATCGGCGATGCGCCGCCGGCGCCGAAGCCGACGGCCGAGACGCACGGGCCGGTGGTGGAAACCAAGGCTGCGAAGAAGGGCGGCAAGAAGGCGTTGCAACCGGCGTAGCCACGCTCATTCTACATCATCCATCGCAAAGCATGACTGAGTATCGTCCTCATCCTCTTCATTCTCTAAGGCCGGCTGTTCGGCCCTTGGGGCTATATCTTTCGCACTCAATCCCGGCTCCCGGACAAGAAGTTCGCGAACAAACGATATATCGAGAATTTTGAGTACGCTGCTGATTGCCTGGTCAATCTGGAGACGTGTGGCGTCTGAGTTCAAATGCGAGACTGGGTCCAGGTGTTGTGTCGAAAGAGAGTCGTATGAATCCGCGAGTTTAGCGAGTTGCTTGGACGAAAGTGAACGCACATTGAGGACAGGCATAGATTCCCAAGCTGGTTGCTTCATCTGCATCCATGCACCTTGTGTGATGACTCGCCTACCGAAAAAAAGCAATATGGACAATGAACTATTAAGCCACAAAAGAAGAGATTTTCTTTGTCGAGAATCGAGACTGTTGGATTTTAACGCCCACCAAGTGTTACCTAGTACTTCGTTCTCGAAACCAACCGCAATGACTCGATGAGTGTTTGAGCGAAGACGCTCTACTAACAGAATGTTGCCAGCCCGTTCCCACAAATGTGCCCCATAGTTTGGTCCACGCGGGGACTCTAGCCATGCTGTTAGTTGAGCATTCGGCTGTTGTCCTATAGTCAAGACATTAGCGGATTCGTGACCCCAAAAAGCCGGATACGGTGTCAAATCATCTCTTGTTACTTTGAAACCTTCATGAATACGCTTGCGATCTGGGCCAATATCTCCCAAGTTACTCATTGGGCATAGCGGCACTGAAGTATCTCGCTGACATCCTGGAACTCGAAGCGTTCCATGTTCGAGCGTCCAGCAAATGCGAAGTAGCTCACTCTGGGCAAAAAGCGCCCCCGTCCAATTCTGCGTACCTTTAGCGATTGGCATGGAGACCATCTCGCCGAGTTTTCCACTCGGCCCGCCAATTGTGGTGAGTCCAGCCCCTTCGACAGTTACTGTGTTGTCAACGTGCGTGATTCTATTTGCTAGATCAAGCGCCTCATGAATTGAGCGCGGATTGCGCCATAGGCTAATGTATTTGGTACGAGCCTCAGATTCCTCGCTCGATCTCTTCCTCGCTATAAACAGGATTTCAGAAAGGTCGGTGTTCTCGGAAAAATTTGGGCGTTCGGCGTCATGGCTTGATATGACTGTTTCCAGGTGGTATCCCTCTGCAATCAATCTTCGCGTGTCGCCCCAAGCCTCGCCTGAAACAAGCGCTGCCGGGAGAACGAATGCAAGGCGTCCATCAGGCTTGAGCCACCTATCTGCAAGTGCAACAAAAACGCTTCCCAGTCCGGCTGTTGCGCTGGCTCCGATATCCTTCACCCTCCGTTTAAGTTCCATTTGAAGCCTTCCCCTTTCATCCGGGAGGGAACCAAATAGAAGATTGCCGCCCACACTGCGAACGAAGGGCGGATTCATCACACAGAGGTCGAGTGGCGGAACCGTCGCCCTCGCTGCATCGGAAGAACTTGCACCGGCGCGGATGGCCTCGGTATGCGAGTAATCGAGCTGCATCTGCGTCTCAATCTCGTTGGTAGTGAGGAAATCTAAGCTGCCGAGTTTGGCGATTCCGTGGTCCATCCCAAGGGGCATCACAAATAGGCCCATGCGAACGAAAGCCACCTCTGGAGCGAGCATCGCCAGAGTCGATGCTGTTAGGTGAACCGCCGAAGGAAGTACGTCATAGCCGTGCAGAACATTCTCCATCAGGGCGCGATGCAATGTGGACATATCTTTAATGCCAAGCGGGAGGCCTATGTCTGCCCGTTCACGAATATAAACGTCCGAAATCGCTTGTGCGCTGGCCATCAGAAGTGTCCCCGTGCCGCAGGCAAGGTCTGCGATTTTGAAGGATGCGAGTTCTACGGGGTCGCTGAAATCCTGCTTCCATTTCGCGGCGAATGTCAGCTTCATTAAAAGGGTAGCTGCAGAAACCGAGGTGTAGTAGGTTCCAAGGTATTTCGCCTCATGCAGAAGCCAATGATAGATGCGCCCCATGAGGTCGTGGCGGAGGGCCGCCTGATTGGAACAGATCGATATGGCCTCTGTTAGAAGTGCGCGGGTAGCAATTGTGGAGTTGGCACTGCTTGGTAGTTCGTTTAGTACTCGCTCGCCAAGCTGGAAGATGGGAATATAATTGATATTCTCCCAAACCCACCTCCAATGCTTCGCCGTCGCTGTAACCGTGTCCTCGTCTCTTTCTAATCTCCGCAGCGAGTAAACCCGTTTGTCGCTGCCTGCAAGCTGTTCCTGAAATATGAAGGCATTTGCCAGCACAAGTGCCGAAACCTTTGCGGCTGTTTCTCTTCTTAGTTGCGCCTTCTCCGAGGCCTCTCCCTTCGGCGCAAAAATCCCAAGAATGTCCGACAGGCGGTCACAAGCTCCCTTTTGCCCCGTCCATAGTTTTGCCACGCCCGTCAACCGCCCGGAAAGAGACTTAGCTGTTTGCTCGACAATGTCATCCTTTGTTAAATACTCTTGCGCGTGGCGAAGAGCATCCATCAGGGACGCAGGATCGCCTTCAAACCACTCTTCCGTCTGGTGAGTCTCGGAGACGATCCGGTACTTCAGTTGCGAGGTGCGAAGCTTATCCAGAACCTTTGACGTCGTTGTGTTGCGCAGGGCAATCGGATAGATTGCCGCCGCCGCAATGTGAGCGATTCCGGAGCGGACACGCTTGCGGGCATCCTCAAGGACAACTTGCTCTGCGTTGGGGTGGTCTGCGAATTTGCCCTCAATGATTACGCGGAGTCCGCGCAGTTCAAAAAGGACGTCGGGGCGCTGCATACCGTGAACAAGGATGGTCTCCGCGTCAGCCGTCACGCCTAGCCGCGAAATCAAGATTGCAAGCTGGGTATTGATTACCTCTTCGCGGTTCCGCTGCGGTGCCATCTAGAACTCCTCTTTCATACTTTACTTAAACATCGCCAGCAGGATATCTGGCTTCCACCCTACAGTAAATTGTAATTATTGCAGAGTGAACCGGGGTTGTCGGGTGTTGAGGTGGATTCCTCCTTCGTCGTCGGGGTGAAGATTCGATTCTGAGCCTGGGATCGCGGCTTCGCCGCGTACGTTGATTTCTAAAACTTTTGGATGGATTATGCCGGGGTTGAAACCCCGGCCTACCATCCTAACCCTACCCATCCCCAACTTGCCTCCAAGTGCCCCAGACGCGGCAAGGGCGCAGCCTGATGGCTGCGCCCTTGTTGTTTGCCGGTTGGTTGACTAGCTGGTGGTGTGCGCCGGCCCGGTCTGCTTCTCCTCGAGGGCCGCTTGCGCGGCTGCCAGCCTTGCAGTCAGCAGACGGAAGGGCGAGCAGGAGACGTAGTTGAGGCCGATCCTGTGGCAGAACTTGACGGACTCGGGATCGCCGCCATGCTCGCCGCAGATGCCGACCTTGAGGTTGGGCCGGGTGCTGCGTCCCTTGGTTGTGGCCATCTTGACCAACAGGCCTACGCCGGCCTGGTCGAGGGTGGCGAAGGGGTCCTGCTTGAAGATGCCGTACTTGAGATAGGCGGGCAGGAAGTTGTTGATGTCGTCGCGGGAGATGCCGTAGGTGGTCTGGGTGAGGTCGTTGGTGCCGAAGCTGAAGAACTCGGCATCCTCGGCGATCTGGTCGGCGGTGAGGGCGGCGCGGGGGAGCTCGATCATGGTGCCCACCATGTAATCGACCTTGGCGCCCTTTTCTTTGAAGACCTGCTCGGCGACGCGGCGGATGATGGAGGACTGGTTGCGCATCTCCTCGATGGTGGCGATGAGCGGAACCATGATTTCCAGATGCGGATCGCCGCCCTTGTTCTTGACGGCGACGGCGGCCTCAAAGATGGCGCGGACCTGCATCTCGGTGATCTCGGGGAAGGCGATGCCGAGGCGGCAGCCGCGCAGGCCGAGCATGGGGTTCATCTCGTGGAGTTCCTGGACCCGCGCCAGCAGCGGACGCAGTTCCCTGAGCCGGGGCGAGCGGGGCTTGGTGTCTTCAAGATGCTGGATTTCGACCAGCAGATCCTCGCGCTGGGGGAGGAACTCATGCAGCGGAGGATCGAGCAGGCGGATGGTTACGGGGAGCGACTCCATGGACTTGAAGAGGCCGACAAAGTCGGCGCGCTGCATGGGCAGGAGCTTCTTTAGGGCTACGCGGCGATCCTTTTCATTGTCGGCCAGGATCATGGTGCGCATATGCTCGATGCGGTCCTCGGCAAAGAACATGTGCTCGGTGCGGCAGAGGCCGATGCCTTCGGCGCCGAAGAGGCGAGCCTGCTTGGCGTCGCGAGGGATATCGGCGTTGGCGCGAATGCGCAGCCTGCGGACGGGGTCGACCCAGCTCATGAACTTGACCAGATCGGGATCGTCGGGCTGGGCGGGGAGGGTCTTGAGCTTGCCTTCGATAACGCGGCCGGTGGTGCCGTCGAGGGAGAGCCAGTCGCCATGCTTGAAGACCTTGCCTTTGACGCGGAGTTCCTTTTTGGCTTCGTCGACTTTGAGGTCGCCGGCGCCGGCCACGCAGCACTTGCCCATGCCGCGGGTGACGACGGCGGCGTGGGAGGTCATGCCGCCGCGGGAGGTGAGGATGCCGGCGGCGACTTCCATGCCGGCGATATCTTCAGGGGTGGTTTCTCCGCGTACCAGGATGATGGTCTTGTATTCGCCGTTGGCGTGGTGCTTGACGGCGTCCTCGGCGGTGAAGACGATCTGGCCGACGGCGGCTCCCGGCGAGGCGGGCAGGCCGGTGGCCAGGACTTCTATCTTCTCGCCTTTTTCCACCAGGCGGGGAACCAGGAAGTCGTACAACTGGTTGGGCTCGACGCGGAAGATGGCTTCCTCCTTGGTGATGAGGCCTTCACGCACCATATCGATGGCGATGCGGACAGCGGCCAGGCCGGTGCGCTTGCCGTTGCGGGTTTGCAGCATATAGAGCTTGCCATCCTGGATGGTGAACTCGAAGTCCTGCATATCGCGATAGTGTTTTTCCATCTTGCCGGTGATGGCGCGCAGTTGCTCGTAGACCTTGGGCATGGCGCGTTCCAATTCACTGATAGACAGCGGAGTGCGGACCCCTGAGACCACGTCCTCGCCCTGGGCGTTCATGAGGTACTCGCCGAAGAAGGCGTGCTCGCCGGTGGCGGGATTGCGGGTGAAGCCGACGCCGGTGCCGGAGTTCTCTCCCAGGTTGCCGAAGACCATGGCCTGCACGTTGACCGCGGTGCCCAGCCAATCGTCGATGCGGTTGATGCGGCGATAGGTTTTGGCGCGTTCGTTCTGCCAACTGCGGAAGACGGCGTCGCGGGCCAGGACCAGTTGATCCAGCGGGACCTGGGGAAAGTCTTTGCCGGTTTCCTTGCGGATCAGCTTCTTGTACTCGGCGATGATTTGCTTGAGGGCATCGGGCTGGAGCTCGTAGTCGAACTTGACCTTGGCGCGCTGCTTGACGCCGTCGAAGATGTGCTCGAATTTCTTTTTCGGAACATCGAGGACGACGTCGCCGAACATTTGGATGAGGCGGCGATAGGAGTCATAGGCAAAACGGGGATTATTGCTGCGCTTGGCCAGGGCTTCGACGGCCTTGTCGTTGAGGCCGAGATTGAGGATGGTGTCCATCATGCCGGGCATGGAGAACTTGGCGCCGGAACGGACGGAGACGAGCAGGGGATTTTCGCCCATGCCCAGTTTTTGACCCTGGAGCTTCTCCAGCCGCTCGAGGGCGGCGTGCATCTCGACGTCGATTTTGGGGCTGACGGCGCCACGCATGTACTCGCGGCAGGCCTCGGTCTGGATGGTGAATCCGGGAGGGACGGGCAGTCCAGCGTTGGTCATCTCGGCCAGGCCTGCGCCCTTGCCGCCCAGCGTATCTTTCATGCTGCCGTTTCCGTCAGCCTTGCCGCCGCCGAAGAAATAGCAATACTTGATTGGGGTTGAGCTCGAGGTCGCCGCGGCGACCGACTGATCCACCACGCCCTGCGTCATGGGATAAAGCCTCCGTATATTATGATTCCGTGACGGTATCTATGAGAGGGTGGCGAAACAGAGGCTCAGCGCTTCAACGGGAAGAGCAGTCAAGAAGCTGAGCGCATGCGAGTCAACCAGACATCCTACAGCGCGTCGCGGCATTGGGTCGTCGATAGTACGAATATCGTTTCAAGTATACAGTTGCCTGTGTTGAAGGTCACATACGATTCGCCTGGGCTTTGAGGCCTGTACCATTTTGGGAGGGTAGATTTCGTTATTTGAGAGGGGAGCCGCGCAAAGGCAAGGTTTTTGGAGACTATGCGCGGAAATCAGGCGGCATACTGACGGAGCCGAGGTCCGGAATGTGAAGTTCTGACCGCATTCTGAGATAGGAGAATGCGGTCCAGGCCGACGAGGGCGAGAATTTTCGCCACCCGCGGGGAGGCATTGGAGACGGTGAAGCGGTGGCCCGCTTCCTGGGCGGCGCGGTAGAGCGCGATGAGAGCGGTGATACCGGCGGCGTCGATACGCTGGACCGAGGAGAGATCGAGCGAGAGGGATTGCCGGCACACGAGCGGCGTTACACGGTCCAGCAGGCGCCGATCATGGCCGCGGACAAGCTCAGTCAGATCGAGCGGCTCAACTGCCGCGATGGGGCCAGTTACTGGCTGGTCGCACATTGTATTGGTCATCAAAAAACCTCCTGAGGGGAAACCTCTTACGTCGTGGGGGCGCCTGAGAATGGCAGTGGCCCTACTCATGGTGGAACCGGCTCGCGGGCGGCCAAAGCCGCACGAAGGGAATATGCTGCAATGACAAGGAGTACGAGCTTTCGAGAATCCCCTGCAGCGGACCTACGTGTGCGAATTCGATCCGAGCGTCCGCAATTGAACATGCTAGTCATCCATACGTAAAGAGGAGTGCCTCCGGTTCCATGTTTCACTTTTCTTCCAGTCCCGCAGACGGCGTGAGCCCCAGATTGATTCTGGACCGAGTGCGCGCATGGGCACTGGAGGAGGGGTTTGCCGAGGCGGGTTTGGTGGCGCTTCCTCATGTGGGCGAGGCGCGGGATGCGGCGCGGTTTGAGGAATGGGTGCGGGCGGGGCGCGCGGGGACGATGCGGTACTTGAAGAAAACGGGCGAGGACGGGAGGATGCTGCGGACGCGGGTGGGGAATGCGTTTCCGTGGGCGCGGTCGGCGGTGGTTTGCTTTGCCGGGTATGAGAGCGCGCAACCGCGTTCTACGGAGCCGGCCGGGAAGGGCGCGGGGTGGATTGCGCGGTACGCGTGGACTGGCCGCGTGGATGTTCAAGCAGCCGAAAAAACTTCCTCAGGGGCTAAAGCCCATGATGGCTCAATGGCATCAATGTACGGGCTAAAGCCCGTACCCTTCACCGGGACTAGTTCTTCCGCTCCCCTTGCGGGGAAAGAAGACGCGAACGGTGTGCGGCGGGCTAGCGATTATCACAAGGTGCTGAAGAAGCGGCTGAGGGCGCTGGAAGAGCGCATCAGAGAGGCGCGGATGCGCGAGGGGTTGGGCGGGTTTGAGGCGCGGGGGTATGTGGATACCGGGCCGGTGATGGAGCGGGCGCTGGCTACGGCGGCGGGGGTGGGCTGGACGGGAAAGAATACTTGCCTGATTCATCCGCGGCTGGGATCGTATGGATTTCTGGCGGTGCTGCTGACTTCGCTGGATGCGCAGGCGGAGGACGCACCGCTTGCCGTTCCCGACCGCTGCGGAAGCTGCCGGCGGTGCCTGGAGGCTTGCCCGACGGGCGCGCTGACGGCGCCCTACCAGATGGATGCTGCGCGGTGCATCTCCTATCTGACCATCGAGCACCGCGGGGCGATTGAACCGGGGTTGATGGAGGGGATGGGGCGGCAGGTCTTCGGCTGCGATATCTGCCAGGACGTTTGCCCGTGGAATTCGCCGCGGCGCACGCCGGTGAGCGCGGACCCGGAGCTGGAGGCGCGGGCGGAGCTAGTGAATCCGGCGCTGGAGTGGCTGGCGGAGATGGATGAGGCGGAGTTCGAGCGGTGGTTCAACGGCTCGCCGGTGCGGAGGGCGGGATTTGAGGGGCTGCGGAGGAATGTGGCCATTGCCATGGGGAACAGCGGGATGGAGCGGTTTGCGGCGCGGCTGGAGGAATGGGCCGGTGCCGCGGATGAGGGGCTGCGGACGGCGGCGCGGTGGGCGCTGGAAAAGTTGAGGGGATCCCGATGAATGCCGGTCGAGGTTCGTGGTATCCCACCCTTTCCGCGAAGAACGCGAAAAGGATGGGGCACCCGGCGGTGGGCGCTGGAAAAGTTGAGGGGATCCCGATGAACGCCGGTCGAGGTTCGTGGTATCCCACCCTTTCCGCAAAGAACGCGAAAAGGATGGGGCACGGAACAGCTATGGGGCCGGACAAGCTTAGCGGCTCTTAGCCCCCAGCGGCTCTTAACCCCAGCGGCTATCCTTGAAGAATGACCCATTGGACAGATGTGCTTTGCGCGCATTTATACAGGGAAGAGTTTTTGGCTCCGGAAAGGGAGTAACACGTGGCTGATGTTGCAAATTTTGATGCGCGGCGCGATGCGGCGATCGAGGTTCCAAGAGCGGCTAATGCGGTGGAACCGGCTACCAGGTCGAAGTGGTACCGGTGGCGCAAGGACGGCACGGCGCTGGTAAGCTACCTGCTGGACAGCGAGGTGCATACCTATTCCTTCAGCGTGGCGGCCAATGCGATAATTTCGTTCATTCCCTTCATTGTGCTTCTCTACACGCTCTCCCGGTCGGTCTTCCATTCAACGATGATGGAGGGCGTGATTGGCGACATGGTGCACTACTTCTTACCCGCGAACCAGGATTTTGTGGCCACGAACCTGGATAAAGTGGCTATCGCGGCCTCGCGGCATGGGGTGCAGGTGTTTTCACTGGTGATGATTCTGGTGGCCTGCACGGGCATCTTTCTGCCGCTGGAGGTGGCGCTGAACCAGGCGTGGGGAGTGGTCAAGAGCCGCAACTACATTTTCAACCAGGTGGTGGCGTTTGGGCTGGCGCTGCTGATGCTGGCGCTGGCCATGGCAAGCATCCTGCTGAATGCGGGCGTGCGCGACGTGCTGACCGTGATCTTCTTTCACCACACAGATAACTTTGTCTTCCACGGGATCAGCTTTCTTTTGCTGGCCGCAACCACGGGCGTGGCTTCGATCCTGTTCTTCTTTTCGATTTACTGGCTGCTGCCCAACCGCAAGGTTCCGTGGCGGCCGGTTCTGCGCACCTCAATCTATACCGGAATCACCTGGCTGGCAGCCAAGTATGTTTTTATGGCCGTGCTTCCGCACCTGGATCTGGAGGCGCTCTACGGGCGGTTCTATGTGTCGGTGGGACTGCTGTTCTGGGCCTATATTTCAGGGTTGATTCTGTTTGCGGGGGCGCAGTTCAGCGTGGCGCGGCTGGGTGCAGAAAAAGGGATAGGCGGGACTCGGGAGACAAGATTTCCGGCAAATACGGTTTGAAAGGATGAGTATCTCATCATGCGGATTAAAGCTTTGACGATAGTGGGCCTGTCGGCGGCTGTGGCAGTGCTGCTGACAACTGGAATGGTTCATGGGCAGGAGACCGCCGCACCTACGGCGCATATTCTTCGCGCCAACGGAGATCACTTCGAGCTGGATGGGAAGCCGTTCCAGATCATCTCTGGAGCGATTCATTATGAGCGCGTGCCGCGGGCCTATTGGCGGGACCGGCTGCGCAAGGCCCGCGCCATGGGCCTGAACACCGTGGAGACGTATGTGTTCTGGAATTTTCATGAGATTGCTCCGGGGGCATTCGATTTTACAGGACAGAAGGACGTGGCCGAGTTCATTCGCGCAGCGCAGCAGGAGGGACTGTGGGTGATTCTGCGGCCCGGTCCCTATTCGTGCGCGGAATGGGATTTCGGCGGCCTTCCGTCGTGGCTGCTGCGCGAGCCGGGCATGGTGGTTCGCAGTTCGAATCCGGCTTTCATGGCCGACGCCGCGCGCTGGCTGCATCGCCTGGGGAAGGAACTGGCTCCTTTGCAGAGCGCTTACGGCGGACCCATTCTGGCCGTGCAGGTGGAGAATGAGTACGCCAGCTTTGGAACCGACAGCGCCTACATGCACGGGGTGAAGCAAATGCTGCTGGACTCGGGCTTCGACCAAGCCATGCTTTACACCGCCGATGGAGACTCGCAAGTCAGTAAGTCGCTGCTTCCGGAGTTACCCGCGGTTATTAACTTCGGGCCTCCGACAACGGCGGAGACAGCGTTTGGCAGGCTGGCTAAGGCCCGGCCGAACGGTCCGAAGATGAGCGGAGAATACTGGGACGGCTGGTTCGACAGCTGGGGAGAAAAGCGTCGCACGACGGATGCAGCCGCCCAGGCCGCGGACCTGAAATGGATGCTTGCGCGGGGCTACTCGGTCAACCTGTATATGTTCCATGGAGGGACCAGCTTTGGCTGGATGAACGGCGCCGACATGGACGATGGAAAGTATAAGCCGGACGTGACCAGCTACGACTACGATGCGCCGGTGGGCGAGAGCGGAGAATTGACGCCGAAATTCTATCTCTTTCGCGACGCGATTCGCGAGGTTACCGGCAAGACGCCGCCCGCGCCGCCCGCGCCTCTTCCGGCAAGAGCGATGCCGCCGGCGAAGCTGACGGAAGCGGCCTCGATCTGGGACGCGCTGCCCAAGCCCATCCAATCGGAACAGATTCTTTCAATGGAAGACGTTGGACAGAGTTATGGGTACATTCTGTATCGCACAACGATTGGGCACGCACAGAGCGCCGACCTGCACATCGATGAGTTGCACAGTTATGCGCAGATCTACCTGGACGGAGTGCTGGCCGGGACGCTCGACCGGCGCCTCAATCAGTCCACGCTGCCGGTTCATACGACGCACGACAACACCCGTCTGGACATCCTGGTGGAGAATACCGGCCGCGTGAACTACGGACGCGAGTTTGTCAACGAGCGCGCCGGCATTACGCATCGGGTTACGCTGGGAGATGCGACGCTGACCGGCTGGCAGATCTATCCGCTGCCCATGGATGACGTAGGCCCGGACAACTATTTGTCTAACACGTGTACCGGCGCATGCTTCTATCGAGCGTACTTTTATGTGGCTCAACCCGCGGACACCTTTGTGGATACAAGGCAACTGGGCAAAGGCGTGATTTGGATCAACGGCCGACTGCTGGGGCGCTTCTGGAATATCGGGCCGCAGAGGACCCTCTATCTGCCCTCGTCCTTGCTGTCTCAAAGGCGGAACGAGATTGTGGTGTTCGATCTGAACGGACAGGCGGGGCGGACTGTGCATTTTTTGGACAAGGCGATTCTGGACGATAGCAAATAGGAACGGGAAATGGAGCAGCTAGTTAGCGCCCCGCTGCGCGGGGGTAGCAGGTTAGCAAGTTAGCGACTTATACGGGAAAGTGGCGGCATCGGCGCTGCCGAAATCAAGAGAGTGCTGGCTGGGGATCAAATCCCAGGTCTCAAAAGCGAGATCTCCACCCCACGGACGAAAACCTGTCCGTGGGGACCCCGGACCTGGGGCACCCGGCTATTGCAGAGACACGCGAAAAGCAACCGCAGGTCCTTCGACTGCGCAGGCCGCAAAAAACGCGACCTGCTTCGCTCAGGATGACAGCTCTCTTGGGGGAACTAAGGTAGAGAGCTAGGGCAGGTTGAAGGCTTTGACGGCGATGGCGTTGGGGTTGCGGCCGGTGGGGATCAGGGTAAAGAGGGAGCGGGAGGCGGTGCGGGCCACGGCAACGTCGGCAGAGCGGGCATCTACGACGAAGAGAAGGAGGCCGGAGCTGGAGAAGGCGAGGGCGGAGGGGCCGTCTCCGACGCGGATGGAGCCGATGCGCCTGCCGTCGTCGATGGAGTAGACGGTGACGTACTGGGAGCTGAGGTTGGCGACGTAGAGGAGGGAATTGTCGCTGGAGACTTGGCCACGGACGGGATTGTCGCCGATCATGGTTGCGCCGCCGACGTCGTTGGTGTTGGTGACAACCTCGGAGATGGAGTCGGAGAGGGAGTTGAGGACGAAGAGCTCGCCGCCGTCGGGTTTGAGAGCCAGTTGGACGGGGGCTCGGCCTACGTCAATGAGGGTTTCCAGGCGGTCGGGCTGGGCGGGATTGGCATTGGGGCGGGCCAGTGCGATGGCCATGACCTGGTGGCCTGCGGCACAGGCTACAAAGGCTTTGGAGGAGTCGGGGAGGATGACGGCGTCAGAGGCGCCGGGGCAGCCCGCGAAGACGGCGCGGATGCCGCGGGCAGCGGGATCGATGATGCTGACGCTGTTTCCCCGGCGGCTGGCGACGACCAGGGATTTCGAGTCGGGGGCGATGCGGGCGGAGACGGGCTCTTCGCCGGCGGGGATGACGGCAACCTCGCGGCGGGCGTTGAGGTCGAGGACGGAGATGGAGTTGGAGCCGGAGTTGGCCACATAGGCCAGAGCTCCCGCGGGGTCGAGCTCGATGGAGAGCGGCTGGCTGCGGACGGGGATGGTGGCGGCGACGGTGTTGTTTTCAGCGTTGATGACGGAGACGGTACCCTGGCTGCCCTGGGCGCCGGAGTTGACCACGTAGACCTCGTTGCGGGTGGGGCTGGCGGCGACGGCGACAGGATTCTGGCCTACGCGGAGTTCGCGGTCCAGGCGCACGTTGACCACGTCTAGGACGGTTACGGTGCCGCTCAAGCCGTTGGTGACGTATGCGTATTCGCGATAGTTGGGCGGGTATTGAGGGAAGTCGTGAGAGCGGCAGGCGGTAAGGGCGAGCAGGGTGAGGGATAAAAGACGGGCTGTGGGGGCGTGCCGCTGGTTCATGGAATGAGTCCGGAGATCAAGAATGGAGCGGGTTTAGTTTTGTGGTTTCCCACCCTTGCGACAAAAAAAAGTCGCAAGGATGGGGCACGGAGCATCTGTGGGCGGGTTGGATCTTTCCCAGGTCTCAAAGGCGAGACCTGGGGCACCCGGTCTCAAAGACGAGACCTGGGGCACCCGCATTTGCGGGCTTGAATGAAGGGAAACCCCGGCTGTCTTGACGAGGCAATCATGCATTCACGCCGTTGCGGTTTCTACGTGGATGCCGCGGGGCAGATGGCGGTCAACCACGGGGGCGATCTGTTCGAGTTCGTCCATCATGGTGGCGAACTGGCCTGGGTAGATGGATTGGGGGCCGTCAGAGAGGGCTTTTTCCGGCTGGTGGTGGACTTCGACCAGGATGCCGTCGCAGCCGGCGGCGACGGCGGCGCGGGCCATGGGCAGTACGCTGTCGCGACGGCCGGTGCCGTGGCTGGGGTCGACCAGGATGGGCAGGTGGCTGAGGCGCTGGATGGCAGGAATGATGCTGAGATCGAGGGTGTTGCGAGCGTGGTCGGCGAATGTGCGCACGCCGCGCTCGCAGAGGATGACCTCGTAGTTGCCTTCGCTCATCACGTACTCGGCGGCCATGAGGAATTCGTCGAGGGTGGCGGAGAGGCCGCGCTTGAGCAGGACGGGCTTGCGCAGGCGGCCGGCTTGCTTGAGCAGGGAGAAGTTCTGCATGTTGCGGGCGCCGATCTGGATGACGTCGGCCCATTCGGCGACCAGGGCGAGGGATTCGCTGTCGATGGCTTCAGTGACGATGCGCAGGCCGAAGCGTTCGCGGATCTGAGCCAAGATGCGGAGGGCCTCGAGGCCGAGGCCTTGAAAGGCGTAGGGCGAGGTGCGGGGTTTGTAAGCGCCGCCGCGGAAGAACTGCGCACCGGAGGCGGCGACCTGCCCGGCGATGGCGAAGGCCTGGGTTTGACTCTCGATGGAGCAGGGACCGGCGATGATGGCCAGATCGCGGCCGCCGATGGAGGCGCCGGTTCCGAGGAAGCGAATGATGGTGTCTTCTTCTTTAACGTCGCGGCTGGCCAGTTTGTAGGCTTTTGAGACCCGGATGACCTCGGCGACGCCGGGGAGCGATTCGAGGTTGCCGCGATCGACCTCACCCTGGTTGCCGGTGATGCCGATGGCGGTGCGCTGGGCTCCGGGAAGGGGATGGGGACGAAAACCCAACTGCTCAATGTGTTCGCAGACCGCCTGGATTTGTTCCGGCGTGGCCTGCACTTTCATGACAACTAACATGAGAGGCCCTCGAACCACCAGTCTAATCGGTGGGAGGGCGAAGGGCAATTTGCATACCTTTGCATACCCTTGCCAACTCTGTGGTGAGTGGCTTTACCTTCCACCCCAGCGATCAAGCGGGCGCCGGGGCACCTTCCAGGGCCGGGCATCGCCGGGGACCCAGGGAAGAGCCACTCAGCGGTCGTGGTTTCGGGTTACAGCAATCGGAGAACCGCTTTAACGGCCTGTGGATTCGGCTCCGGACTTGATGGGAACGATAGCAGTATTCGGTGGGTCAAAGTCATGCCGGTAGCCGTCGGCGGCTTCTCCGACGGTCTTGGCGGCAACGATGGCTGGGGCAACAACCATACCGATAAAAGCTAATGCAATCAAGAGGTCATGCATGTTCATTCACTCCTTGTGCGGCTCGTAGAGCCTCCCTATAAAAGGATCTTCGTCCGGAAAGAGGAAAACTAAAATACCACAAAGATTACTTTGGCGCGAAAGAGGTGCTATGGCTTTTACCCATAGGTGTTAGGCCGGTGGAGTTTGGGAGGCAGAGAGATGGGCAGAGATTTGGCGGGAGCTGGGGATGTTCCTGCAGCGACTCTTGATCCGGCCCAATTCGGTGAGACCGGAAAATCGCAAAGCACCCGCATGTTCTTCGGCTTGGCTGCGCTCAGGTGGACAGCTTTGTGGTGATGCAATATTTTAGGGTGGATCAATCACGCGGGCTGGGGGTGGAGCGGGCTGCGTCGCGCTTTTGCGCTTTCCAGCGGAGGCCTAGCCAGGCGAGATAGCCCAGTTGGATGGCCCAGGTGATGGCGTAGGCGGCAACGGTGAACTGGTGGTCGAGAATCGCTCTTGTGTCCATTTATTCTCCTCGTTTTGGAGTCGTTTTGCGGGCGGATCAGGCGTCGAGGGCCTGCTGAGCTTGCAGGGCGGCGAATTTCTGGCGCTGGCGCTCGACGTGGTAGCGAAGGGCGAGGATGAGGATGCCCCAGGCGAGCCAGGCGAGGACGTTCCAGCCGAAGGCGGCGAGCATTCTGGGGTCCTTGATGCCGGAGTCCGGTCCGCCGCCGAAGACGGGGGCCGGGTGCTGGGTGCGCCACCAGCGGTTGGACATATAGACAATGGGAACGTCGAGGGCGCCGAAGATGCCGAGGACGGCGGCCAGGGTTTGCACTTGCGGGCCGGCGGCGAAGCGGCGCAGGAGCAGGTAGCTGACGTAGATGAGCCAGAGGACCAGGGTGGTGGTGAGGCGGGCGTCCCAGGTCCACCAGATGCCCCAGGCGCGGCGGCCCCAGAGCGGGCCGGTGATGAGGACGACGGTGCAGAAGACGACGCCGACTTCGGCGCCGGCCAGGGCCCAGGCGTCGGAGGCTTGCGCCCAATCGGGGCGGTTGCGGCGGAAGGCGAGGAAACCGATGCAGCCGGCCAGCGAGATGGCGAAGAAGAGGAAGGCGACCATGGCCGAGGGGACGTGGTAGTAGAAGATGCGCTGGACCTCGTGCATGGTCTGCTCTTCAGGGGCGACGTAGATGGCCTGGTAGAAGCCCCAGACCATGAGGGCCAGGGTGATGGTGGCGTAGAGGCCGATGGCTGCTTTCTTCATGGGGAATCCTGTGGAACATTTTTAGTTTACGACGGCGGAATAGGGGCGGGACCGGCCGGCGGGTGCATCGAGAAGGGAATAAGGATTTTTGCCATGCCTCATCTCATTATTAGACCGGAAAGAAGCAGCAAGTTAGGCCCCGCTGAAGCGGGGATAGCGAGTTGGCAAGTTAGCGGCGGCTATGTGGGGCTGCGGCATGGGTTATTCGGCGTTGAAGACTACGTCGAAGAGCAGCAAGCTGACGGTGGTGAAGATGATGTCGTAGCCGAGCAGCAGCTTGATCCAGAGGGAGGGGTCGCTTTCGCCGGTGAGGATGGAGGTGGTGGCAAGGACCATGGCCAGCAGGGCGGGGATGAAGATGGGGAAGAGAATCAGCGGGAGCAGGAGTTCGCGGTTGCGGCTGCGGATGGAGAGCGCGGCGAAGAAGGTTCCGTTGGCCACCAGGGCCCAGGTGCCGAGGGGGAGTACCAGCAGCAGTTGCCAGGCCTGACCTTCAACATGGAGGTTATAGAAGACGAGAAAGACGGGGGCGAGCAGCAACTGGACGATGGAGACGAAGAGGAAGTTGGCCAGGACCTTGGCCAGGAAGAGTTCCGCGCCGGAGGTGGGAGCCATGCGCTGGGCATCGAGGACCTGGTGGCGGATTTCACGGGCCCAGGCCTGGTTGAGGGCGCTGACGGAGGCGAACATGGTGGCCACGCAGAGGACGCCGCCGGCGATTTCGCGGGAGAATGCGCCGCGGGGGTCGAAGGCGATGGAGAAGAGGACTACGACGAGCAGGGCGAAGAAGAGCATGGAGTTGACGGCTTCGCGGGAGCGCCATTCGATGCGGAGGTCTTTGACTAGGTGGGTCCAAAGGGGGCTGGTCATTTGTTTTGGCCCTCCTTGCTGGCGTTCGTGCTTTCCCAGGTCTCAGAATCGAGACCTTGGCCCTCCTTGCTGGCGTTCGTGCTTTCCCAGGTCTCAGAATCGAGACCTGGGGCACCCGCTTCGTGGTCTCCCACCCTTGCGCCGGAAAGATGGCGCAAGGATGGGGCACCCGCTGTGTTTGGGATTACGGCTTTGGTGAGGTCGGCGGTTTGGACTTCTACTTCTAGAGCTGATGCGGCGCGGAGGTAGTCGGCGGGGGTGAGGATGAGCTGGGTGCCGCGGGTTCCGGCGGAGACGCTGATGCGGTCGAAGAGGATTGCGGTTTCATCGACGAAGACGGGGTAGGTTTTTTTTGCGCCGAAGACGGTGACGCCGCCGCGAATGTAGCCGGTGAGAGGCTGCACGTCCTTGAGCGGAGCCATCTCGGCCTTGCGCAGGCCGGCGGCGCGGGCGAGTTTCTTGAAGTCCAGTTCGGCATCGCCGGGGATGACGGCGAAGACGTAGGTATTGGGTCCGCCAGTACTCCACCCCAGCGACGAAGTGGGCGCCCGCTGGGCATCGCTGGGGACCCCGGTGGTGAGGAGGGTTTTGAAGACCTGCTCGGGAGGCATGGCGATCTTTTTGGCGACAGTGAGAGCGGAAAAGTCGTTGGGATCGACTTCGTACTCGCGCAGTTCGAATTCGATGCCGAGGGATTCAAGGAAGCGGGCGCCGTTGGTCTTCATAGCGTGGGGCTCCCGGATTCACACGAGATAAGACGGCCGGCGCGGAGGGTGAGTACACAGTCGGCGATGGGGGCGGCCATCTCTCGCTGATGGGTGGTGATGACGATGGTGCGGCTGCCGTGGCGGAAGCCGGCGAGGAGTTCGACCATCTGGCGGGCGGATTCGACGTCCATGTTGGAGAAAGGCTCGTCGAGCAGGAGCAGTTCGGGGACGGGGAGCAGGACGCGAGCCAGCGAGGTGCGCTGGCGCATGCCTTGCGAGTACTGGCCGAGGATGCGGTTGAGCTCGGGGTCGAGACCAACCTGGCGCAGGGCTTCGGCCGGGGTGAGGCAGGCGCGGCCGGGATAGAGGCTGCGGAAGTAGCGCAGGTTTTCCTGGGCGGTGAGCTCGTCGTAGAGCATTGGGGCGTGGCTCATATAGCCGATGCGGGCGCGGGCCTCATGAGGATCGAGCGAGCCAAAGACTTTGACCGTGCCAAAGCTGGGGCGGAGCAAGCCGGCGAGAATACGGAGCAGGGTGGATTTGCCGGCGCCGTTTTCGCCGATGAGGACGTAGCAGCGGCCGGGCTCGAGGTCTACCGAGACCTGGCGGAGCGCGGCGAAGGAGCCGAAGAGCCTGGAGACGCCGTCGAGGCGGGCGCAGAGCGGAGTAGCGGCTGCGGCTGCGGCGGAGGCGGTCATGCTTATGAGGCCGGGTTGGCGGAGTGGGGAGCGGCTGCCGCGGCTTTGGCGGGAGCGGCGGCGGGCTGCGCGGGCTTGGGAGTGGACTGGGGCGAGTTGGGCTGATTGGGCTGGGCAGGCGCGTACTTGCTGGCGCATTTGGCCTGGAGCACGCTGGCGTGGAAGACGCCATCGCGGCCGTAGGAGCCCTCGGCCAGGGCTTGGGCGTCATCTTTGAAGGTATCCGGAGGCGGCTCGGAACCCTTGTAGCTGACTTTGAGGAGGCGGCCGGTTGCAGCTTTGGGGGAGTGGCTCTCAAATTCGCTGAGCACGAAGTCGACGTGGGGGCCGTTGTGCTCAATGGAACCGGGCTGGACGAATCCCTCCACGCGCAATTGGCTATGGTAGGCCTTGTCGCCCATGCCACCCAGCTCGGCGATGGTGACGTAGTAGCTCTTGTTGTTCTGGGCGCCGGTGATGGCCAGCCAGCCGATGGTGCCGACGATAATGGCAGCCGCAATCCCGATGCGCAAGGAATTAGGGGAAATTTTCATAGTCAATCTTTAACGATACGGGGGGAACGGGGCGGGGTCAACCGGCATGAAGAATAGTGATGCGGTGGACAGAGATGCGGGGGCTGGGGAGGGATGGGCAGCCGGAGGGGCGGATTGAGGCCCTTCAAAAAAAACTCAGTCGTCGCTGTTGATGGATCTGGAGCGGTGAATCGTGGCCAGGACAGCCGGAAACAGGACCATTGCGACGAAGGCGAAGCCGATCAGGAAAGCAATCATTTGAGATCCTCCGTTCAAGCAGATTTGAGTGCGCTTCTGCAGGACACAACAACCATCCGGAGAGCCTTTTGCGAAGGCAGTGCAGCGTGACAGGAAGGCTTCAGCGCACCGCATGCGGCCGGACCACAGACGTGGAAAATGCGGGGTGCGGGGTGTGGTCAGCCGCCGTTCGATGGGTAAGCCGTGGAGATTTCCACGCTGCCTGCCAAGGCGTCAGGCTTCGTCTTCGTCTCGATGTTGCGGCATGGCTGCAACAACTACGGGGCATGCAACCATGGCAACAAAAGCGAGGGCAACCAATAGATTGTGCATTGCACTCTCCTTCTGAGGAATTTGCACTCAGGTAACACTGATACCCGCCCACGGGTAATCAGCTACGTGTTACAAGTGTACTCCGTTCGTGGAATAATTCAATAAAAATCTGCAGAATTATTGAGGAGTCAATTGGGTAAAAAGTGGGAAACTCTATGCAAACAAAGATGGATAGGCGCGTTGGAAACAGGGACATAATGCGTGGCGGGTTTGATTACTTAAGTACTTTCTGATCAGGGCGCGGGGTCCAGGGTGTGCGCGGCGCGGTCGAGGACCTGGGCGAGGACGGCCAACTGCTGAGCGGCGCGCTGCGAGTCTTTGGCATCGATGGCCTCGTTGACGCCGGGAATGACTACGGCGGCGTAGCCGGTGAACTCGCCGGGAGCGTAGATGGTGTGCCGGTACCAGGGACGATTGGGCAGGCCGGCTTCAGTGAGGAGGGCGGTTTCAGTCTGGCGGAGGGCGAGATTGAGTTTGGCCAGGTCGCCGGAGGGAGCGATCTGGAGGCCATGCGCCTTTTGTCCCGCGGCGGCAAAGCGGGCCGCGGCGGCCTGGGCGGGGGCAAAGTCGAGCGAGTCGAGGCCTGCTTCAGAAGCTTTCTTTTTGGCGGCTTCAAGATGGGAGACGATGGCGCGGGCGTAGGTGACGTAGTCGTAGGGCAGCACATCGGAGCCGGCCATGCGCAGAACTTCAAGGCCGAAGACGCGGGCCATCTGCTGGAGATAAAGGAAGTGGGGGTCGGCGTTCTGGGTGTACCAGGCGAAGTTATCGAAGACGGAGTGGTAGACGCCGTAGGGGCCTTCGGAGCCGATATCGGTGGAGGGCACGCCGGCGTGCTGGAAGAAGGGCGTGAAGTCGGAGCCGGAGCCGAGGTTGCCGACGTGGACCTCTTCAGAGTCAGGCGGAGCGTTGGAGCCGCGGTGCTCGTCGCCGGCAGGAGGATGATTTTTCCACTGGTCGTAGACCGATGCGCCGAGGGGACTGGGAACGGAGCGGGTGAGTTCGCGGAGGAACTGCCTGAGGGAGGGGACGGCGGAGGCGGAGAAATCAGGGCCGGAAACGCCTACGTCCATGTTGAAGTAGGCCACGGCGCGATCGAGGGTTTTGGCCTGCTGCTCGACCCACTCCGTGGAGCCCATCAGGCCTTCTTCCTCGGCATCCCAACTACAGAAGACGATGGTGCGCCTGGGACGCCAGCCCTGCTTGAGCAGCACGCCGATGCCGTGGACGGATTCGAGCATGGCGGCGGTGCCGCTGGAGGGATCGACGGCGCCGTAGACCCAGGCGTCGCGGTGGTTGCCGGCGATGACCCACTCGCCGGGGTACTCCGCGCCTTTTACCTTTCCGATCACGTCCCAGATGATGCGCCGCTGATAATCCTGCACGGAGACCAGGTGGACCTTTACGCCCTGCCCTCCAACCTCTCCGAGGTGATAGCGGAAGGGCAGCGCGCCCTGCCAGCCCTGCGGCACGCCGGGGCCTTTGAGGGCCTGGAGGATGGGCGATGCGTCGTGGTAGCTGAGAGGGATGGAGATGATGCGGGGCTGGTTGCCGTAGGGTGAGCTGCGGGTGGAGTCGGGCAGATCGAGGGTGGAGGCTATGCCGGGGGTTTCGGGGTCGCCGGGGTACTTGGAGATAAAGTGCACTGAGCCGCGCTGCACGCCGGTTTCAGGCCGCCAGGGGCCGAGTGGATAAGCATCGCCCTTATAGTAGCCGTCGTCCTGCGGGTCGGAGTAGATGAGCATGCCGGCGGCTCCGCGCTGCTCGGCTATATAGACTTTGACGCCGCGGAAGTTGGCGCCGTAGCGGCAGAGGACGATTTTGCCGTGGAGGTCGATGTGCTGGGCGGCAAGCTGATCGAAGTCCTCGAGGCGGCCGTAGTTGGCATAGACCACTTCGGCGGTGACGTCGCCGGAGCCGGAGGAACCGTTGAAGGGCATCACAACACGGGGATCGTCCTGGTAGGGGTCGCCCGTTACGTGCTCGGGGGTGGGGCCGGTCATGAGCAGTTTCCCGCCGGGGTCCCAGGCCTCGACGCGGACGGTCTTGGGATAGTTGATGAGCACGCGGTAAGGAACGATCTCGGTATCGAGGCCGGCAGCGCGGAACTTCTGTGCGACGTATTCGGCGGTCTTGCGGTCTTCAGGGGTTGCGGCCAGGTGGGGCTCGGCGGTGAGGATTTTCAGGTGCTGGCCGGCCAGTTTGGCATCGGGGACGGCGAGGAATTTTTCCTCGATGCGGGACTGGGCGGTGAAGTCCGCGTAGCCGAAGACGGTGGGCGGGGGAGCGGATTGGGCTGGAAGAAGGCTGGGCGCGAGCGCCAGAAGAAGCAGGAAGGGAAGCGGGGTGCGTGCGGTCATGAGTTGGCCTTTTTCAGCGAGTTAACTGGTTAGCAACTTAGCGAGGTGGCAAGTTAGCGAGTTAGCTGGTTAGCAAGTTAGCGAGTCAGCGGGTCGGCAAGTCAGCGATGCCAGAGGTTGGCCGAAGATTATTCCACGGGCTGCGTGCAGTGGGCGCAGCGCTTGGCGGCCAACGGAATCTCGCTCAGACATTCGGGGCAGGTCTTGAGGGAGGATGGAGCTTCCGGCGCGGGCTTCTTGAGCCTGGCCTGGAGCGCGTTCAACGGCAGAACGATGGCGAAATAGACCACGGTGGCCACGATGAAAAAGGAGATGACGGCGTTCAGGAAACTGCCGACCTTGATGTGACCGTTGCCGACATTCAGGATGACGTTGCTGAAGTCCGGCTTGCCAACGGTGGCGGCGATGAGGGGGTTGAGCACATCGCTGACAAGAGAGTAGACGATGGCGTTGAAGGCCGCGCCGAGAATGACGGCGACGGCCAGGTCTACAACGTTACCGCGCAGAATAAAATCTCGAAAGCCTTTGAACATTTCATCCTCCAACGGCTTCTCTGGTGAGAGTGCCGCGGACGATCATGGGGAGCATGATCGCGGGTTTTGCACCATCCTACACGGGAGGGATGGGCTCACGGTAGCCGGGGCCGGGTTGGGGGCAATTTTAGAGGGGATAGAGGCATAAGAAAAGCACCAGTGCCAGGATCATGAGTTCGGCGTAGAGCAGGATGAGCACGCCGGCGTGATAGAGGCTCCATTTGCGGCCCAGGCAGCGGGCTGTTTCCGCCATCCCCCAGCAGGCGACGGGCACGGCAAGAATCTGCCAGGGCGAGGCGTGCAGGGCGCCGGTATCGGGAAAGCCTTCAAGGCGCAAGCTGGCGGCGAGGGCGCCGAGAGAGAGCAGGACGCCGCGGAGGAGGGATTTCGACCGCAAGCGAAAGATGGGGGGCGGGGAAGCACCACATACTTACTGTAGACAGTTTTGCTCTACTCGAGCACCAATTCCATTGCGCGCAGGGATTCGGCATAGGGGGCGCGGAGGACGCCGCGTTCGGTGATGATGGCGGTTACGTATTTGGCTGGAGTAACGTCGAAGGCGGGGTTCGCGATGCCGACGCCGTTGGGGGTTAGCTGCTTGCCGCCGTGATGGGTAACTTCGACGGCGGGTCGCTCCTCGATGGGGATGGAGTCGCCGGTGAGAGTGGCCAGATCGATGGTGGACCAGGGAGCGGCGACATAGAAGGGGATGCCGTGCTCGCGGGCGAGGATGGCGATGTTGTAGGTGCCGATCTTGTTGGCTACGTCGCCGTTGGCGGCGATGCGGTCCGCGCCGACGACGACGGCCTGGATGCGGCCGGCTTTCATGAGGCTGGCGGCCGTGTTGTCGCAGATCACGGTGGTGGGAATGTGGTCGGCCATCAGCTCCCAGGCGGTGAGTCGCGCGCCTTGCAGAAAGGGACGGGTTTCGTCGGCGAAGACGGAGATGCGCTTGCCCTGATCGACGGCGGAGCGGATGACGCCGAGGGCGGTGCCGTAGCCGCAGGTGGCCAGGGCTCCGGCGTTGCAGTGGGTGAGGACATTGCCTTCGCCGGGGAGCAGGGCTGCGCCGAATGCGCCCATGGTCCGGCAGGCGGCTATGTCTTCCTCGTACATTGCGTGGGCTTCAGCGAGGATTTTTTCCTTGATCTGGTCTAGGGTTGCGCCTTCAGAGAGCAGGGCCGCGAAGAGGCGCTTCATACGGTCGATGGCCCAGAAGAGATTGACGGCGGTGGGGCGGGTTGCGGCCAGGCGGGCGCAGATCAAGTCGAACTTGGGGGCGAATTCCCGGGGTGTGACGGCGGAGGTGCGCTGGGCACCGAGGGCGATGCCGTAGGCGGCGGAGACGCCGATGGCCGGAGCGCCGCGGACGACCATGGTGACGATGGCCTCGGCCACCTGTTCGTAGGTGGCGGCAAGGACGTAGTTCTCCTCGAGCGGGAGCCGGGTCTGATCGAGGAAACGGACGCCTTCCGGGGTCCAGGTGAGGGTGGGAATCATGCTTGTTCAGTTTAAATGGTGGGAGGGCAGGGAACAGGGAATTGGGAATAGGGAATAGGGTGGGGCGCTCGGAGAGAGGCTTGGACTGACGCGGTTCAAAACCTTTTGGCTGGCACTGGACTTGCCTTGGCCCTGATGCAGTAAAGTTGTTTCGGTGCTTTTCAGCGTGGTTTTCCGATTTCTGTGGATTTGCCGGCGATCTGCCTCGCGCGGGTGAGGGTTGCGGACGACAGCAATGGGCAGACGGTGAAGAGCAGACGATTTTTCTTCAAGGAAGCGGGGAAAGACTTTCATGGCCACACGATCCACACCACCGGCGGCTAGCTCGCCCAGCTACATTGGGCCGTTCATTACGGTCACTGCGCTCTTCGGCATCTTCGGGTTCCTCACCAGCCTGAACAACCAGCTGGTGCACAAGCTCGAAGACATCTTCCAACTGAATCACTTCTCGGGCATGTTGGCCACCTCGGCCTGGTTCTTCGCTTACCTGGTCTTCTCCGTTCCCAGCGCCAAGCTGATCGAAAAGGTTGGCTACAAGCGCACCATGGTGATTTCGCTGTTCATTATGGTGGTGGGCGCGCTGCTGTTCGTCCCCGCGGCCAATCTGGTGAGCTTTCCCATGACGCTTGCGGCGATTTTTGTGCTGGCCACCGGCGTCTGCGCGCTGCAGACCTCGGCCAACCCATATATCTCGATTCTCGGCCCCGAGTCGAGCGCCCCGGCGCGCCTGAATCTGGCCCAGGCCTTCAACTCACTCGGCTCGGCCGTGGCCCCGTGGGTTGCGGCTCACTTCATCCTCTCCGATACCAGCAAGGCGCCCGATGCCGCCAGCCAGGCACATATGCTGCAAGGGCCTTACATCGCCATTGCTGTTGCGCTCCTGCTGCTGGGCTTTGCAGTGATGCTCCTGCATTTGCCGGCGATCACCCGGACCCAGTCATACCGCCCCGGCAAGGACGGCGTCACGGTGCTGGGCCGCAGCATCTGGACCTACTCGCACACCGTGCTGGGCATGGTGGGCATCTTCTTCTATGTCGGCGTGGAGATCGCGCTGGCCGCCATCGGCATCCGGTTCTTTCAGGAACAGGGCGTCAATAGTCTGGAGACGGCTGGACTGCTGGTTACGCTCTACTACCTGGGCATCATGGCTGGCCGGTTTGTAGGCAGCGCTCTGATGAGCGTGATCAAGGCGCAAAATATGCTGGTCGGCCTGGGCATCCTGGGCGTGGCGCTGATGCTGGTCGCCATGTTCACCTCCGGCCAGGTGGCCGTCTGGAGCCTGGTTCTCTGCGGCGTAGCCAACTCGGTGATGTACCCCACTATCTTTACCCTGGGCATCGCCGAACTGGGGCCGCTGACCAGCAAGGGCTCGGGCGTGATCACCATAGGCAACGTGGGCGGGGCGGTGATTCCTCCTCTCTTCGGATGGTTAGCGGAAATCATCGGCAAGCACTATGCGGCGACCCACAACATGACCTACGTCATCGGAGGCGAAGCCGACAAGGCCGGAATTCAATACGCCTTCCTGCTGCCCATCGTCTGCTACCTCTTCGTTGCCTACTACGGCCTCGTGGGCTACAAGCCCACGCGTGCGGCGGCAGCTTAGAAGGGGAAATTTCTCCGATGTTATTTGAAGGCCCTCCAGATTGCGCCGGAGGGCCTTCGAGTTATTCGTCAGCCGTGCGGGGACTTGCTGGGAGCAGGCTGGTTGCCGGGCCAGTAGGCAACATGGGAATTCTGTTTAGAATGATCGAGGTTGGCAATCATGACGAGCAAATCGCGACTGCGGAAATCCCGAGGCAAACGCCCGCCGGGCGCGCCGGCCGCATGCGCAGGCTTGATAAGTCGTGGCTGCCAACAGGCGCGATTATTTTACAAATCGCGTTTTTTTGAATTCTTGAAATGTGAAGGGATAGCTGATGCAATCTATTCTAGTTCTATGTCTTCAAGGAGCCGTTCGTGTTTAACCTCACCGCCGTTGATTGGCTGATCATGCTGCTGTACTTCGGATTTGTGGTGGGCATCGGTTTTGCCCTCAAGCCGAAGATGAAGACCAGCAAGGATTTTTTCCAGGCCGGGCGGGCGCTGCCGGCATGGATCTGCGGGCTGGCATTTATCAGCGCCAACCTGGGGGCGCAGGAGGTGATCGGGATGGGCGCCTCGGGGGCCAAGTACGGGCTGGAGACGGCTCAGTTCTACGGCATCGGCGCCATCTCGGCGATGATTTTTGTGGGCATCTTCATGATGCCGTTTTATTACGGGTCGAAGGCGCGCTCGGTGCCCGAATTTCTGCGCCTGCGCTTCGACGAGAAGACGCGCGCGGTGAACGCCTGCTCGTTTGCGGCCATGACGGTGTTCAGCTCAGGCATCTCGATGTATGCGATGGCGCGATTGATGCAGGCGCTGCACGTTTTCGACGGGCTGTTTCGCGCGCAGGGATGGGCGCCGGAGGGAATATTCACCTTCTCCATCGTGCTGTCGGCGGCGATTGTGCTGGCTTACATCTTTATGGGCGGGCTGGCCAGCGCGATTTACAACGAGGTATTGCAGTTTTTTCTCATCATTGCCGGGTTTCTGCCGCTGGTGCTGCTGGGACTGAGGAACGTGGGGGGATGGAGCGGGCTGAAAGCATCGGTGCCGGCAGCGTACATGCACGAGTGGAAGGGCGTGGCCCACGCTAGCACCAACCCCATGGGGGTTGAGATCGTGGGCCTGGGCATGGGACTGGGATTCGTGCTGGCGTACGGCTACTGGTGCACGGACTTCCTGGTGATCCAGACCGCGATGGCGTCGAAGAATATGGAATCGGCGCGGAGGGTTCCGCTGATCGCGGCGGTGCCGAAGATGTTCTTTCCGTTTCTGGTGGTGGTGCCGGGGCTGCTGGCGATCAGTTTGCCCACGCCGCACTCGACGACCGTAACGCGGGTTGAGAAAGGGGCCATCATCCACGAGATCACCGTGGTAACGCCCGAGGTGGAGCAGGGCCGGGGACTGGTTCCGGCCAAGATCAACCCGGTGACCGGTAAACCGATGCTGACGGCCTCGGGCGAGCCGCTGCTGGACTACGATATGGCCACGCCGAACCTGCTGCTGCACTTTTTCCCCACCGGGATTCTGGGGCTGGGTTTGACGGCGCTGCTGGCCAGCTTCATGAGCGGCATGGCCAACAATGTGACGGCATTCAATACCGTGTTTACCTACGATCTCTACCAGTCCTACATCTACAAAGGCGGCAGCGACCGGCATTATATGGCGGTGGGGCGATGCGCCACGGTGGGCGGGATTCTGCTGTCGATTGGGACGGCCTACGCGGCCATCAACTTCAACAACATCATGGACACGCTGCAACTGGTGTTCTCGTTTGTGAATGCGCCGCTGTTTGCGACTTTTCTGCTGGGCATGTTCTGGAAGCGGGCGACGGGGCACGGGGCCTTCAGCGGGCTGATAGCGGGCACGGCAACGGCCATGCTGCACCACGGGCTGACGCTGCCCATCGAGGCGCGGCCCGGCATTCACGGGGGATGGATTGCGGTGCTCTACCACTATCCCAGCGACATGGCGCAGAATTTCTGGACGGCGATTTTTGCCTTCTGGGTCAACTTTATCGTGACGGTGGCGGTGAGTTACTGCACCAAGGCGCGGCCGGAGGCGGAACTGGTAGGGCTGGTTCACTCGCTCACGCCCAGGCCGGAGCACGCGCATCAGGTGTGGTGGAAGCGGCCGGAGGCGTTGGCAGTGGCGATTCTGCTGGCGGTGATTGCGTTGAATATTTTCTTTTATTGAGGATTTTTTGGCCTGCGAGTGGCTGGATGGGAGAGAACGATGGATCTCGATTTGCGCACTCCGATTGGATTGATGTTCGCGCTGGCCGGAGCGATTCTCACGGCGTTTGGGCTGAGGACCGACGGTAATGCGGCGCTCTACGCGCGGAGCCTGGGGATCAATGTGAATTTGTGGTGGGGGTTGGTGCTGGTGGCTTTCGGGCTGACGATGTTTCTGTTTGGGCAGCGGGGGCAGATGCGGATTGAGAAGGAACGTCTGCTGCCGCAGGGAAAAAGGGGAAGCGCGGAGGGGAAGCTGAATAAGGCAGCAAGTTAGCGCCGCTTACGCGGCGTTAGCGGGTTAGCAAGTTAGCGGCTTGGTGCTGGAGCTGGTGGAATTGTCATTTGGCAAGCTGAGACCGGAGCGAACATTTCAACTGACAACCGATCACTACTTCGGCTTTACGCTGAAGCGCATGGTTCGGTAGTCGAAGGTGTAGGTCTGCAATTGGTCGAGGGCATCGAGGCCGAGGACGCCGTAGACATCGTCGAGGGCAGCGGAGCCGAGGGGCTGGGTGAGGACCTGGATGAAGTGGATGGGGACGGTGGTGGGGCCGACGGTGAGCGGAATGGTCTCGGCAACGAAGGCCGGTTGGGGCGCGCTGGACTGCAGGCCGGGGAGAGTAAACAACTGCATCTTCCGGCCGGCGAATTCGGCGGCGTGCTCGTCGTAGTAACGGGAGGTGAGGTAGGTCTGCTGGCCGCCCGCGTCAATTACAAACATGCGCTCCTCGCTGGTCTTTGATCCTTGCGGCGCTGTTGAAGCCTGAGCCCGGGGGCCCTCTGGGCGTGACGTGGGATCGCCGGCGACCGCTGGATTGCCCAGGGCCACAATAATCCGGTCGCCATCGAGAAAAAAGGGCGCGCCGGGGACGGGATGGTCGTCCTTGTCATTTTTCTCAGCGGGTGAGGATTTTTCAGTTGGCTGAGGCTGTTTGGCGGGGCGCACTTCGATGGAGGATTCGGTGGTGATGGTTAGGCTGCCCAGGGCTGAAAGCGCCGGGTAGCCGAGGACTCCCTGTACCTGGTAGTGCAATTGCGGGAAGGAGTAGTCGGCATCGTTATAGACGAAGGCGGTCATATTGCGGAAAGTAATGAGCCCGCCGATGGTGAAGCGGGGAATGACCGTGACGTACATCTCGATGGGCCGTCCGGTAAGGGTGTGAATGGTGGTTGACAGTTCGGAGACCTTGAGTCCCGCCTCTTTGGCCAGCGAGCGGGAGATGAGGTTGAAGGGCGAGGTGGGGTCGAGCATCCAACTGTGCGGGCGGGCATCGACGTAGACGGGAATGTCGGTGAGGCCGAGGGGGTTGCGGGCGGCCTGAAGCACGAAAGGGTCGGCGGGATCGACGGTCATGGCGGGCCGGGAGGGATCGGCCGCGGCCAGCAGCGAGAGCTTGCGCGGCATCTCAATCTCTTCCTGCTCGTCGGGGGTGAAATGGCCCTGGAGGCGGAGGTCGAGGGCCTGATAGGCCTTGGCGGCCTTGGCCCAGTCGCCCTGGCGGAGATAGTCCTCGGCCAGGGCTTTGCGCACCAGCTTTTCTTTGGCTTTGTCGCCGCCGGCGGCCACCTGATCGACGAGAGGCTCGAGAAGCTGGATGGATTGCTTGAGGTCGTTGGAGCGGTTGGCCAGAATGCCGCGGTAGAACTGGGCCTGATCGGGCGGCAACTGGCCGAGTTGGGACTCGATGCGCAGGAACTGGTGGTCGGCCAGCAGGTTCTGGAGGCGGGCATCGACGTCCAGGCCGCTGGTGGTTCCGGTGTGGACCTGCTCGCCGCCGGGCTGCTGCTGGGGAACGGGCGAGGGCTGCTGGGCTTGGGTTTGAGTTGGTTGTTGAGGCGCCAGTGGGGGCTGCTGGGGCGCTGCCGGGAGTTCCGGCGGAGGCGGCGGGGACGCGGTCTGTTGCGCGAAAACCAGCGCGGCGGCCAGGGCCAGCGCGCATACCGCAAAGACGCCCATCAGGCACCTGATTCTTCCAGCAACAACTGTGCGCAAGCCGTTCATGCTCAGTACGAAGTTAACAGATTTCGGCACTGGCTCGGGTTCAGCCGCGCCCTTCAAAATATGGATGTTGGAGGTTCGTGCTTTCCCACCCTTGCGCCAGGAAAAAGGCGCAAGGATGGGGCACGGGGCGAATTTTAGCCCAAGAGATTCCACGCCCCGACATATGGTGAGAGCTTGATTCGATATCCGTGACTCAACTTACTAGAGTCATCATCGACATAGAATAAGCGGCGCTTGTTGTCTTCAGCTCTCTGTTGTCCTTTTGCCCCTGGAGTAGTCACCCACCTATTGAAGTCATCCCTCAGCCACTTGTCGATCACTGACGTCGGCACGATGTAGTAAGTAGGGCCCTTATCGCTTTCTTCGGGAATGTCGACCAATGCACAGAAGTCCTGTTTCGAGGTCATGTCTAGGAAAATATCGCCGTTCGGTTTCGCATTCCATTGAAAAAGTTTGAAAGCTGAAGTCTTGGTCTTGACACGTATTGCTGCGAATAGTTCTTTGCGCTTCGCAAGAATGTCAAACGCGCGATTGTTCCTTGCCGCCAGAGTGGCCATCCACCCGCGTCTGGTCAATTCTGCCTGTACGAAGAACTCGCCGGCATTTCCAATGTCAGCACCTGAAACCAATCTCATTTTCATGGTTCACCGATTTTACAGCGCTGCGGCCAAGAGCGCCAAACCATTTTTATACGATTGGAGATGTCATGAGTGAAGCCGTGCGCTTTCAAAGCTTCGACTTGTTCAGTGGCTTCCTAACACGTTATTTTGCCTTAGGCTCAACGGGCAGGAGCGGACGCAACTGGGCGCGGGTGAGAAGCAGTGCTTCCCTCGGTCATGCGGAGGGCCCACTTGATGGCTTCAAAGTACATTGTGCGGACGTCGGGATCGTCCCAGGCCTCCTCGGTGTGGCCGAAGGTGGAGTAAAAGACGCGGCCTTTGCCGTAGAGCTTGCTCCATGCGACGGGAAAGTCGTGGTCGGCGCGGTGGATGCGGGGGTTGTTGTCGTAGTCGAGCTTGGCCGGGTCGAGACTGAGCAGCACATTCACCTGATCGCGCGACCAGGCTTTGGGCTGATAGATCTCGTCGTATTTCACGAAGGCGGCGGGAAAGTGGCGGACGGCGGGGAAACTCGGGTCTTCATTGACGATGGGCGCATTGAAAGTTCCCCAGGGATGCTGGTCGAACCAGCCGCCGATCATCTCGCCGTACTCCGGCCAGGTGTAATTTGTGTCGAGGGCGGCGTGAATGCCGACAAAACCCTTGCCGTCTTCCTTGATGAAGGAGAGCATGTCCTGCTTCTGGCTGGCGTCGAGGTCCAGTTCGCCGGTGGTGCTGGCAAAGACCAGAAGGTCAAAGTAGTTGAGATTCCTGGCGTTGTTCTGGAGGTCCTTTTTGGTGAGCAGTTCAGTGTCAGTGCGCAGGGTGGTGTCCCACAGTCCACTCTCCTTGCCCATGTTGTAGATGGCAGCCATGGCCGGCGAGATGGAGTCGTGCTCAAAGCCCTTGGTCTGACCGATGACCAGCACGTGCTTGAGGCGGATCTCCTTGGCATGGGGCGGAGGCGGCAAGGCGGCGCTTGCGGCAGACTGCGAGTGGGTGCGGGTGCATTGGCCGAGGATGGCCAGACAGATGAGGGTTGGAACGAGAAAGCGAATGTTACGGAAAGCGCGCACGTGGTCTCCTTTGGGTATAAGAATATCCGGTTATGGCTGCCACGGGTTCAAGAGCGCTACGCCCGTGGGTTCGAAGTCGGAGATATTGCGAGTGACGACGGTCATGCCATGCACCATGGCGGTTGCCGCAATGAGGGCGTCGCGTTGGGAGCGGGGATTAGGCACATGAAGGGCCGCGCATTTCTGTGCGACTGGAGTATCGACTGGCAGAATGCGGCCGTCAAAGGTGGGCAATACATAATTCTGAAGCCAAGAACGCAGGACAGCCCCTTGCCGCGGATCGCGGCGTTCCATCAGGAGGGCGCCAGTCTCCAATTCAAGGATGGAGATGACCGACAGAAACTGACTGGCTGCTGGAACGCTCTGTGTCCAGGCAAGTAGGTTGCGGTCCACTGTGGCAGATCTTCCTCGCGAAGCCGAGGACTTGCGCAGCTCCGAAACTACGTTAGTGTCCACCAAGTACATCATGAGAAGTCAGCCGGCTTAAAAAAGATGTCGTCCAGGCGCGGCGGTTCAAACTCGATTTCGGCGGCCTCGGGCATGGCCAGCAACTCGGCAATGCTCTTACCCTTGCCCTTGATCTTTTGGTATTCCTCTATCGACAAAAGCACATGGGCTGGGCGCCCGCGATCGGTGATGAAGACAGGGCCGTTTTTAGCGGCTTTCTTCGCACGGCTGGCATCCTGATTGAATTCCCGGCTGGAAAGAGTAGTGATTGCCACGGCACACCTCCTTGTAGCAATGTTTCTACATTCTAGCACGAAATGCCTGCAACACGAACCCCGCCTATAGGAATTGGAACAGGACGACTTCGGGTTGGGTGCCGACGCGCATGGGAGGGCCCCAGGTTCCGACGCCGCTGGAGGTGTAGACCTGCAAGGCGCCAAAGCGATGCAATCCGTAGGTGAACTTGCCGAAGACGTAACGGACGAACCAGGTGAAGGGGATGAGTTGGCCGCCGTGGGTGTGGCCGGAGAGCTGGAGGCTAACGCCGGCCTCTTCGACGATGGGCAGACGGCTGGGCGTGTGCTTGAGCAGGATGCTGGCCTGGGCGGGGTCCGGGCGCAGGGCATCGAGAGTGGCGCGCAGGCGGATGGGGTAGTGGGAGTCGGCATAGGGAACGCCGAGGATTTCGAGGCCGTCGACGATCACCTTTTCGTTGCTCAGGGCGCGGATGCCGGCGCAAGAGAGCACATGGGTGAAGTTCGCCTCGCCGCCGTACTCCTCGTGATTGCCGGAGGAGAAGTAGATGCCGAAGGGTGGGGAGAGTGTCTTGAAGGGAGCGATGAGCCGGACGGGATCGGCATGAACGCCGTCGAAGAGGTCGCCGGGAAGAAAGACGATATCGGGATGGAGGCGAGCGGCGAGGGCAACGATGCGGCGGCAGAATCCGAGGCCGTTGACGTTGCCCAGATGCAGGTCGCTGAGCAGGAGGGCCGTGCGGCTGCGCCAGGCCGCGGGCAGGTTGGGCAGCTTGACGGTTATGCGGCGAATGCGAACCAAGCGGGCATTGAGCAGGCCATAGATGCCGGCGATGAGCGCCAGGGTAAAGAGGACGGCGGCGATGAGGGGACGGTACCGCGGCAGGGCCGAGGCGAGCGGAGAAAGCAGGAGAGCGAGGTTGGCAAGCCAACAGAGGCAGGCGGCGAAGAAGAAGAAGTTGAGGAAGCCAAGCCAGACGGCGGCGATCTTGTAGATCAACCGGACCGGCAGGTTGGAAAAGTAATAGCCGAGCAGGGCGGCGGCGATGAAACTGAAGGCCAGCAGGAAGAGCGCGGCGCCCAGCGCCAGAGTTTGCGCCGGATTGAGATTGCCGCAGAAGACGATCAGGGTGCGATAGATGAACCAATGGGCCAGAAACAGAAAGGCCTGCATCAAGCCAATGCCGAGGATTGGCCAGACTTTCAAACAGGGATCTCCTTGATTCAATGATTGCACGGATAGGGATCAGGGGTCAGGGAACAGGGAATAGAGAATAGGGAATAGGGAATAGGGAATAGGGACTAGGTTCGGTGGCCGGATTTGGCGGGGGTGCGTGAAAGAATTCTTTTTATGGCTGAATCCTCTGGCGACGCGCTGGGAGTTTACATTTCGGTTCCGTTTTGCCGGTCGAAGTGCACTTACTGCAACTTTGCCTCGGGGGTGTATCCGGCCAGCGAACATGGGCGCTATGTGGAATGGCTCGTTCAGGATTTAACGGCGGCCGGGGAGTGGGCGGCGCGGATGGGCGTGGAGCTGCCGCGCCGCGTGGACACGGTTTACCTGGGCGGAGGAACGCCCAGTTTGCTCGCGCCGGAGCTGCTGGAGCGGCTGTTTGGGGCGATGCGGGCGGAGTTCGAGATTGAGCCGGACGCGGAGATTACTGTCGAATGCGCGCCGGGGCAGATTGCGGAGAGGATGCTCAAGGCGCTGGTTGCGGCGGGAGTGAATCGCGTGAGCCTGGGGGTGCAATCGTTCATCGACCGGGAGGCGGCGGTGAGCGGGCGGATGCACAGCCGCGCAGTGGTCGAGGAGGATCTGCGGCGGCTGCGCGGGGCGGGGATCGCGAACCTGAATGTGGACCTGATTGCGGGGCTGGCGGGGCAGACGTTCGCCTCGTGGGAGGAGTCGCTGGCGGCGCTGGTGGATACGGGCGTTCCTCACGCCAGCGTGTACATGCTGGAGGTGGATGAGGATTCGCGGCTGGGGCGGGAGATTCTGGCCGGCGGGGCGCGGTACCATGCCGGGCTGGTTCCCGAGGACGACGCGATTGCGCGGATGTACGCGGTGGCGATCGAGAGGCTGGGACAGGCGGGGCTGGGACAGTATGAGATTTCGAACTTCTGCCGGCCGGGATTTGCTTCGCGGCACAATTTGCGGTATTGGCAAAGGCGGCCTTACCTGGGGGTGGGACTGGATGCTTCTTCCGCATTGCATGCAGCAGGCCATTTAGTGATGAGATCTACGACTAGCGATGACCTGGGGGCGTTTCTTGAGGGGCGGGATGTGACGGAGACGGAGTGGCTAACGCCCGAGCGGCAGCACGAGGAGGCGTGGTTTCTGGGGCTGCGGATGAATGCGGGAGTGGACGCGGGCGCGGTGGAGCGGGAGTTTGGCGGCGTGGCGGCGGGGCGGGCGATGGAGGTCGTGGGGCGGCTGGCTGAGGATGGGCTGGTGAGCTCGGATGGGAAGACGGTTCGGCTGACGGAGCGGGGACGGCTGCTATCGAATGATGTGTTTCAGGAGTTTCTGGGGCTGGAGGAGGAAGAGGGTCAGCTTGAACGAAGTCCTTCCCTCCGGGGCTAAAGCCCACATTCATTTTGCCGCTATTTACGGCACGGCACCCAGAGGGTACCCGGCCGTGCCCTTTCAAAACTTCTACGTATTCAGAGATTCCTTCGAGGCGAAGAGACGGTGAATCGGACCCCCCGGGGGGGGGCATTTGGAGCGGGATTTCGGCGGAGCGGGCTGGGTGCGGATGGTGCAGTGGGCGACCTGGGCGGCGTAGAGGAGCCGTGCGCCCACCGGGCCTTCGATGGCCTCGATGAGCATGCCGTGGGCGACGCAGGCGATGAAGTCGCGGATGTTTTCGGAGCCGGAGAGCGGAGGCATGGCGGCGCGGAAGGCCTTCTCAGCGTAGAGGGAAGCACCGTAATCGCTTCTGCCCTGTTTTTTTGCATCCTTGTAAGCGCGCGCATAGGCTTCACAGCAGCGTACGACGGCGGGATTGGCGGAGACGGGAGCGGCTTTGTCCTCCGCGGCTGATGTGGTTTCGGTCATGCCGGTTTTTCCCTTCGGCGGCTGAACTCAGTCGCTATTCTTCATTGTGCTGGAAGGGAGGGTAATTATCTGCAAGCCACCTGCGGTGGGGCAGCCGCCTTCGGCTAAACGGGTTGGGAGGGGGTGTGGTTTGCCGGACCTGGCTCAGCTCTAGCGCGTGGTTTTCATTTCACACTATGGCTGTTGGCGTCATTTAAGAGCAGAACACTGTCGATTTTCGCGACAGACACTACCCCATCTTTGTTTCGTACGGTGAAACTCCTTCCAATACCGGGCAGGATCAACCTTTCCCGCGACCTCGCAGAATGTTCATGTAGGTCTTCGTTGACTCCCTGTTTTCCCAAGCCCCATTGATGAAGTCACGGAGGTTGGGCATGTCCTTCTCAACTGTTGTTGCCCATAGATTAGGGCTGTACTCGAACACTCGAAGCATGTTGTCGATATCGAATAGGGGCCCTGTTCCTTCCGCCTTCATTAAGACCACAGGCTTGTCTTGCGCCATCCTTACCCCGAGTTCGAACATGACGTTCGGATTGTGCTCGGTTAGATCGGCGATAACGAGATCAGCTTCGATGAGATCGTTGATGATCGTTGATTGGATAACGTCACTGCCCTGGCGGTTGGCAGTTTTTACCTTGAAATCCTTAGCTGCAGGCGTGATGATGCTTCGAAGAACTTCCGCAAAAAATCCCTTTGGATGCTTGGGGTCACGCTCGACGAAGGGGAGGATCACGAAGGCGGTCAGGCTGGAGTTAGTGGCGCCCTCTGACAATGTTACCGTGTCTGGACCCTCCACTGCGATTTCTGATTCGTCTTGTTTGTTCGTCATTGTCGTCGGTGCCCCCGAGACGATCCCGAGATATTGGCAGTTTTCACGAAAGATTTTTGCAAATTCTTCGTGTGTTTCTGGGTCCAGCCGAAACTCCTTGGTGAGGGTGTTGCCTAGATACTTCATTTCAGGCAGATTGCTACCCTTGTAGTAATCCAAGACTTTTTTGAAAATCTCGATTCCTAAGAATGACTGTTTCTTCAAGGCAAGCTCCGCACCGGGGTTTGGTGCGTACACTATATTTCGGCCAAGTTCCTCGAGTGCGATCTTCGGCGTGTCTCGGGTTCCGCTAGTCAGGCCATAGTCGCGTGAAGCGGCTGTCAAGTAAAACCAAGCGTTGCCGGCCGGGGCACCAACGGCCTTGCGCACCTCATCCGTCTCCCACGGATTTCCGCCGTTATGCTCCTTGATCGCAAGGGGAACTTGCAGGGCCTTCTCCAGAGTAGCTCGTGGAAACGGCCATTTGACTCGTTTGGGTGATTTGCCGTCACCTGCGGCTTTCTTTTTGATTGCCATGTCTTTCCTTCTTTCTGGTATGACGCTACTAATCTGTGAAACGGAACTGATTAATTCTAGCGCAAATAATCTGAGCCCTGATTCCTGATTGATTGGTGACGTATCGAGCCGTAGAACTCAGCCAATGGGATTGGCTGCTCTAGTCTGAGAGATGCTACCCCAATCGGGTCTTGCTAAACGATTTTGGCACATTCGAGGACAATCTCAATTAGCGCATTATCCCCGAATATCGAACCGAGAAGTGCAGCGCGTTTAGCCGAAGGTACAAACGCGGTAATGGGTGAGTTTCAAAGAAAACCTTCCCTCAGGGGATAAATGGATGGGTTAAAACCCACCCCTACCAGCCCGGGGTCATTTTGTTGCTCTTTGCAGCACGAATGAATTCGTGCCCTTTCAAAACGTGTGTTTTCTGCGGGCTGTATACAGGATCAAATCAGTGAATTAAAGGCGCATTTATCCGGGGCTAAAGCCCATTCTGATGCCTTGGCTTAATGCGGGGGTTGAAACCCCCGCCTCCCTCCGTATCTAGTTTTCCGTCTCTTCGGCACGCGACCCAGAGGGTACCCCGGTCGTGCCCTGATACAGAACTAGTATTTGCGCTACCAGGCGAGGAGTTCGTCGCCGGTGGAGGGGGAGAAGAAGGTGACCGGCGCGGGGGCGGGTAGCTGAGGGTCGTCGAAGCACTGGATGGACTCGGGGCCGAGGGTCTTGGCTAGCTGGAGGGCCTGTTCGGCTTCGCGCAGGACGACCACCGGGGAGCGGCCGTTGCTGGTAGCGATGCCGAAGCAGGCGGAGAGGCGGATGGATTCGTCGGCTATACGGAAGGGGGAGCTGAAGACATCGTGGCGGAGGCGCTCGGCCAGCATGACGGCGCTGACGGCGCTGCAACCGGGCAGGGCTACCAGGAACTCGTCTTTGCCGGGGCGGCCGAAGAGGTCATAGCTGCGCAGCAGGCGGGTGGCGCGGCTGACCACCATGCAGAGCAACTGGTCGCAGGCGTCGGAGCCGAGGCGCGAGTTCCAATGGCCGAAGTCGTCAATGTCGAAGAGGACCATGCACAGGGAGGCTTTTGTGCGCTGCACGCGGTCGGTCTCGCGAAAAAGCATGGCGAGGATGGTTTCGCGGTTGTAGACGCCGGTGAGGCGGTCGGTCTGGGCGTTGACGACGGCGGCTTCGCGGAGGGCTTCGAGTTCGCAGCCGCGGCGGCGGGCGCGCAGGACCTGTTCGAGGCGGAGGCGCCAGTAAGAGGGTTCGGCGGCGCGCGGAATGAGGTCGTCGATGACGCCTTCGGCCAGGCGGTCGCTGCACTGCTGGGTGATAGTGTCCGAAACGAGGACAATGGTGAGGGAGTTGGCGTTGGCCGAGGCGCGCGCATGGGCGAGCAACTGGTTGATGTTCATGCCGGGCAGGTTGACGTCGAGCAGGGCGAGGGCTGGGGGATGGGGCGCGGTGATGGAGGCCAGAGCGGCCTGGGCGGTGAGGGCGATATCGACGCGGGCTCCGAAGGCGAGGAGCAGCGGTTCCATGGCGGCCAGAAGAGCGGGCTCGGGGGAAGCGAGCAGGAAGAGGGGAGGGTTGGCGGGCAGCATGCTCAAAAAAACCTCAGTATTGGATGCATCGGCGGTGGTTAGAAATTATTTAGGAAGCGGGGGAAGATTTTTGGAGGAATCGAATGACTTTGGCGGGGAAAGCGGATGCCGAAGGTAACGGGTGGTTCGGAAGGACACTTTTCACGGTTCCTGTCTACGAGCATTGTGTTCTCCCATCCTAGCCGCAAAAACAAAGGCGCGGGGCCCAGAGGGCACCCCGGTGGGGCACCCAGGGACGCGGCTTGGGTGGGGCAACGAGGCGGGGGTGGGGCTACAGGATGGAGTCGAGCCAGAGATTGAAGAAACGTGCGGCAGCTTCCTCGAGGGCGGGAGCGTGCTGGCGGGCGGAAGAGCGCAGGTTGGCAGGGGCGATGCTTGCATGGTGCAATTCGCAGGCGTGGCCTACATACCAGCTCTCCAGACCGTCGGCGGTGACCTCGGGATGGAATTGCAATGCCAGGGCGAAGTTTCCGAGGGCGAAGGCTTGATTGGAGTAGATTTCTGTTTTTGCGAGATGGAGCGCGCCGGAGGGAAGGTCGAAGGTGTCTCCATGCCAGTGAAAAACGGATAGCCCGGGCGCGAGCAGAGGGACGAACCATGCGGGCGGGTTGGCGTTAGGCGCAGGCTGGAGAGGCGACCAGCCGATCTCCGCGCCGCGCTTGCCAGGGTAGACGCGAGAGCCGAGAGCCGCGGATATGAGCTGCGCGCCGAGACAGATGCCGAGGATGGGCTTCTGCGCTTCCAGCCGGCGGGCGATGAGGGCGATTTCGTCTTTCAGGAAGGGGTAATTCTGCTGGTCGTAGACGCCGATGGGGCCGCCAAGAATTACAAGGAGGTCGCAGGAGCCGGCCTGGGACAAGGGGAAGCGCGCCTCGGACGCACTCACGTGCTCAATCTCGAAATCTCGCGCGCGAAGAGGGGCTGCGAAGGTTCCGAGGTCTTCGAATGTTACGTGGCTGAGGACGAGGGCGCGGCGTGCGGGCATGGGCATGGGAACAGTGTATGCGGAGGTGTTGAGAAGGGGTTAGTTCATATTCACCGTTTCTGTAATGCGGGCATGGTTCTTTCCCACCCTAGCCGCAAAAACAAAAAACGCGGGGCCCAGAGGGCGCCCCGGTGGGGCACCCATGCCCTAAAAAGAAACTAGATTTCGATTTTGCTGCAAGTTAAGCAATCCAAAGTGACACAGGGTGTTCTGACCCATGCAGCAGGTTAGCCCCCGCAAAAGCGGGGATAGCGAGTTAGCAGGTTAGCGGCGTGAGCACCGAACGCAGTTTCATCCCCTGCGGGTAGGCGAAGCCGGTGGACGACTGACACAAAGCAGATTTATGCAACCTGCTCTGATTATGCAACCTGCTCTAGTCGACGAAGTCGACCTGGGGGGCGATGGGGATGATGCCGCGCTGGTGGCCGAGATCGAGGAGCTTGCGGATGGCCTGGCGGCCGTCGGGGCCGTAGTCGAGGGTGCGTTCGTTCACGTACATGCTGACGAAGCGGTTGGCCAGGCGGGAGTCGAGGTCGCGGGCAAACTGCATGGCGTATTCCAGAGCCTGTTCGCGGTGGTCGAGGGCGTACTGGATGCTGTCGTGGACGGCGCGAGTGACGATGCGCAGGGATTCCTGGCCCAGGGAGCGGCGAATGGCGTTGCCGCCCAGGGGCAGAACGAGGCCGGTGGTCTCTCGCCACCAGATGCCGAGGTCCAGAACTTTGGCCAGGCCGCTGGCCTCATAGCTGAGCTGGCCCTCGTGGATGATAAGGCCAGCTTCGTAGTTTCCGGCCAGAATTTCGGGGATGATCCGATCGAAGGGGACGGTGACGGTCTGGATGGCCGGGTTGAAGATTTTGAGGGCGAGATAGGCGGTGGTGAGGGCGCCGGGGACGGCGATTTTGATGCGGCCCAGATCTTCGGGGGCGAGCGGGCGGATGGAGACGACCATGGGGCCGTAGCCCTCGCCGACGCTGCCGCCGCAGCCCATCAGCGTGTAGTTGTGCTGGAGGTAGGGGTAGGCGTGGAAGCTGATGGCGGTGACGTCGTAGAAAGCATCTTGGCGGGCGCGCAGGTTGAGGGTCTCGATGTCGGAGAGGGTGTGAGTGAAGCGATAGCCGGGGACGCGGACCTTGTTGGTGGCCAGGCCATAGAACATGAAGGCGTCATCGGAGTCGGGACTATGGGCGATGGAGATATCGATGAGGGCGGCGGGGGCGGATAGTCCTTCTTGCTGGGTGCTCACGGTGAGTATTGGTCCTTTCAGGAGAATCACTGCACGGCCCTATGGGTTGCGGCGGCGCAGGCGCTGGACGCCGGCGGCAAGAGCGGCGGCGGCGGCGATCTTGAGCGCGTCGCCGGGCAGGAAAGGAAGCACGGCGAGAGTCAGGATCGACTGGGCCGAAGCGTGGGTGAGGACGGCCAGCCAGAGGGCGCCGCAGACGAGAATGACGAGGTCGCCGATCGCGGCGCTGACCAGGGCTGCGGCAAATCCGCGCCGGGTGCGGCGCCAAAGGAAGGAGATCAGGGCCGCGGCCAACGGATAGCAGAGCAGGTAGCCGCCGGTGGGGCCGAGCAGATGGGCCAGGCCGGCGGCGGGGATTGGGCTGGGCGCAAAAACCGGCAGCCCCAGGGCGCCCTCGGCCAGGTAGGCGCCCAGCGTGGCCGCGGCCAGACGGGGCGAGAGCACCAGGCCCAGGAGCAGCACGGCAAAGGGCGAGAGGGTGAGCGGCACGGGGGTGAAATAGAGGGGAATGGAGAGGCGGGCGCATAGGGCGACAAAGGCGCTGCCGGCGAGCACGATGCCCACCGCGCGCAGCCAGGCGGTTGCGGCAGGTGTGGCCAACGGTAGGGAGAGTTCCTTGCTCACGAGATTTCCCTCCGGTGTTCCCACAGACTGATCTTCGTCCGTGGCGTGCTCAGGGTTCCAGATCCTGGTCGGCTTCCTCGGCTGTGTCGAGGGCTTTTTCGTCACGAATAACCTGGTTGCGGCGGAGCTTTGCGCGTTGGAGACAAATGTGACACGCCACGCCCGCGGCTGCCAACAGCAACGCCAGGAGCGAGACGAGAAGAACGATTATTAACCAGCGCATGGAAGCAAACTAGGCCAAGAATACCAGACCAACCGGCTGTGGATTCCGGGCGTCAGGGCTGGCGCAGGCAGGCTTCGAACCAGTCGAGGTAGGGCCGGCTTGCGGCATCGATGCCGAGGACCAGGAATTCGGGGGTCTGGTAGCTATGCAGTTGGTGGAGGCGGGTTTCGAGGGCGGCGAGTTGATCAGGGCCGGTTTTGAGCAGGAGGAGGGTTTCAGAGGAGGACTCGACCTGGCCCTGCCAGTGGTAGATGGACTGGACGGCGGGGATGAGAGTGGCGCAGGCGGCGAGGCGCTCCTCGACCAGGGTGCGGCCCAGGCGCGCGGCCTCGTCGGGATTGGCTGTGGTGGTGAGAACGATGCGGATTGGGGGGGCGGATTCGGGCATGGGGTGGTTCCACGGTCAGTGTACGAGTGCGCCGCGGACAGTGTGGAAGATTTTTTAAGAAGGAAAAAATGGAGTCAGCTTTAGTAGTTTCCCACCCTTTCGCCAGAAAAAAGCCGAAAGGATGGGGCACCCGGCTAGCGAGAACAATGCAAACGGAAACAGCGTGTTCGGACAAATGCGGCACGTTAGCCCCCGCTTACGCGGGGATGGCAAGTTGGCGGCGGCATTGCCAGAGGCAGTTTCATCGCTCCGCGGGCCGGCGATGCCGGTGAAGGGCTCACACGAAAAGATTTTGCTCGTCGCAGCGAGCGAGAACAATGCAAACGGAAACAGCGTGTTCGGACAAATGCCGCAAGTTAGCCCCGCTTACGCGGGGATGGCAAGTTGGCGGCGGCATTGCCAGAGGCAGTTTCATCGCTTCGCGGGCCGGCGATGCCGCTGAAGGGCTCACACGAAGAGATTTTGCTCGTCGCAGCGAGCGAGAACAATGCAAACGGAAACAGCGTGTTCGGACAAATGCGGCACGTTAGCCCCCGCTTAGGCGGGGATGGCAAGTTGGCAAGTTGGCGGCGGCATTGCCAGAGGCAGTTTCATCGCTCCGTAGGTCGGCTATGCCGGTGAGGGACTAAAAGAAATAAGGTATTGTCAGAGGGTTGCAACCCGGATTCGACGTGGTGTTCGTATTGTCGCGAGGGGCTGGTTAGGGCAGTATGCTGAAGTTGAATCCATGGAAGCGGACGCAGGGGTAGAAAAGAAGATGAGTACAGCGATCAGGTTTGGCACCTCGGGCTGGCGGGCGGTTGTGGCCGACGAGTTTACGGTGGCCAATATCCGGCTGGCGGTCAAGGGGATTGCCGCCTATGTGAAGACGCAACCGGAGCCGCACCGGATTTTGCCACCCCAGGAAGCAAAGACCGCTTCCTGGGGACCCCGGGTATTGGTGGGGCGCGACCCGCGCTTTCTGGGCGAGATGTTTGTGGCCGAGGCGGCACGGGTGCTGGCCGGGGCCGGGGTGACGCCGATTGTGATTCCGGAGGCCGCGCCGACGCCGGCCATCGCCTATGCCGTGCGCACCCTGAAGACCTCGGGGGCCATCAACTTTACCGCCTCGCACAATTCGCCGAGGTATAACGGCATCAAGTTTTCGACTCCCGACGGCGCTCCGGCGCTGCCGAAGGTGACCAAACAGATTGAGGCGGCGATTGCGGCTGGCGGCGGCGGCGGTGGAGTTCCCAGCCCCTTTGCGGCTGGCGGCGGCGGAGGAGGAGTTCCCAGCCCCTTTGCGGAAAAGTTTGAGACCGTTGACGTGAAGCCGGCGTTCCTGAAACGGCTTGCCGAGCTGGTGGACCTGAAGGCCATCGCCAAGTCGGGCATCAAGGTGGTCTACGATCCGTTCTGGGGCGCGGGGCGCGGTTACCTCTCCGATTTGCTGCGCGATGCGGGCGTGCAGGTGGAGACGGTTCACGACTACCGCGATGTTTTATTCGGCGGCCATGCGCCGGAGCCTTCCGACGAGTTGCTGGGCGACGCCAGGGCGAAGATGCGGGAGATGGGCGCGGATCTGTGCGTGGCGACCGATGGGGATGCGGACCGGTTCGGTGTCGTGGACCGGGATGGAACTTTTATTCAGCCAAACTACGTGATTGCGCTCTTGTTCGACTACCTGGTGGAGACGCGGGGGTGGCGGAACGGCGTGGCCAAGAGCGTGGCGACAACAAACCTGGTGAACGCGCTGGCCGACTACCACAAGGTTCCGCTCTACGAGACGCCGGTGGGGTTCAAGTACATTGGCGCGCTGATCGACGAGGACAAGATCGCCATCGGCGGCGAGGAGTCGGCGGGGCTGACCATCCGCGGGCACGTTCCGGAGAAAGACGGGGTGATTGCCGGGCTGCTGGCAGCGGAGATGGTGGCTACGAGGGGCAAGAGCCTGGGCGCGCAGTTGAAAGAATTATTTGGCAAGGTTGGTTCCTTCTATCCGGTGCGGGAGAACTTCCGCTTGACCCCGGAAGTGAAGGCCGCGTTCACTGAGAAGATGAAGGCCGATCCCACTGAGCTGGGCGGACGCAGAGTCGCGCAGGTGGTGCGGACCGACGGGCTGAAGCTGATCCTGGAGGATGGGTCGTGGGTGTGCTACCGGCTTTCAGGGACCGAGCCGGTGGTGCGGGCCTATACGGAAGCGCGCAACGAACAGGATATGGAAGCGCTGAAGGCGGCGGCGGAGAAGTTTGTGCTGAGTTAGAGAGCGGATTGAGGTTGAATGCCGTACGAGAAGATGAAAGCCGGGAAGAGCGTGGCCGGGGACAGGGCCGGTTATGGGCCGGGCGCGATGCGCGGGCGGGAGCTCAACTTTGCGCAGCGGGCGTGGCGTCCGGCGGGCACCGTGGTGGCCGTGGGGCTGGCAGGATTGCTCATGTGGCACGTGATCAACGGCAAGCACGGGCTGCAAGTGTGGCAGCAGAAACGCGCCGAAGACCATCAGTTACAGAGAGAGATCAGGGATCTGGAGCAGGAAAACGCGCAACTGCGCGAGCGCATCGATCGGCTCAAGTCCGATCCGGATGCGATCGAGCACGAGGCGCGGGAAAAGCTGCACTACGCCAAGCCGGGCGAGGTGATCTATACGCTGCCCGCCGAGCCGCAGACACGACCGTCTGGCGCGGGAAAGTAAGCGGATAATGGGTTGGTATTTAGCAAGTTAGCGAGTTAGCAAGTCGGCGAGTTAGCGAGTTAGCAAGTTAGCGAGTCAGCAAGTCGGCGAGTCGGCGGCATTGTTGGAATTAGCTGAATACTGATCCGCATCCCCGTTGATGCGCTCAAAATCCACGTGTGCGCGAGTGAACCTATCCAGGCTGGGGCAGAGTCTGCTTCCGGGATGTATCTGCTCAGAATTCGGTGTGAAAGCGGATAGACGAGACGGAGACGGGGCCGCGAGCCTGGTTATAACCCGGGTTATTGATGTGCTGAAAGTCGTAGGATGCAGAGAAGCCGCGCCACAGGTGAGCGGTGTAGAAGGTCTCGAAGATTTTTTCGTGACCGTAGGTGAGGCCGCCGTCGCCGAGCACGAAGCCGAGTCCGCCCAGGGCAAGATACTGCTGATGCGCGGCCACGATCCCGTTGGCAACGAAGGCGGCTCCGGCACGATCGTAGCGCCGATGCCATGAACTGCCCGCCGCATAGACGCCGAGCGCGCCCGTGCGGTCGTCTTCGGTGTAGGCGAAAGTTTCATTGCGGCCATCGCTCCAGCCCAGACGGCCGAAGACGCCCACCTGCGGGGTTATTTCCTGCTCGACGTTCAGGCCGAAGCCATATTTGTGGCGTCCCTGTTGCCGCGTGGCGACGATATCCGGCGTGGTGGTTTGATGATCGAGGAACTCCGCAATGGCTTCCTCGTAGTTTCCCATGTTGGCGTGGTTGAGATAGCTCAACAGGCGCACCGTACCGGCCCGATGCGCGATTCGCTTGCCGCGGGCTTCGAGCTCGAGGTTTTCGGCTCGCGCACGGGCGATATCGGCGTCCAGATAGCGTCCATTCGCTGTTTTCGGCATCAGCGCTTCGGCGAAGCGCGCCGTCCACCCATGATCGTCGTATTCGAGGACAGCGCCATCGGTGTAGCCGCGCGTGTTGGCGGCGTAGTCATACGCGCCGTTGTTGTCCACCGTCCAGTTGAGGAACTGCAAGTGGCTGTCGGAGCCCCAGGTATTCAGATCGAAGAAATCCACCAGGTCCAACTTGCCGAGGCGAAATTCGATTCTGCGCGCGGGAAGAGAAGTTGCCAGATGCAGCTCGTCGCGGTCCGCATCGACGTGCTCCTGAGCGAGCGGGATGATCTGCCGCAACATGAAACGAGCGAGATAGGGCGCCTTGGAAAGAGCTACGCCGTCCGATAACCGCACAGAATCCAGGTTGGTGTAGCCGGCCAGGCCGTTCGCGTTGCCGATGCCATCGCCCGTGGCATCCTCCATGTCGGCGAAGACTTCAGTGGTATGCGAGAGCTTGTAGCCGGTATAAAGCGTGAGAACGTGCGTGGTGGCGCTCTGCGCCCATGCGGTGAGGCTGTTGGGTCCGGAGTATTTCGCCGCGAAGGCCGGATGACCCTGCAAAATGACGTTTGCCTGGCCCGAGATCCAATAGCGGCTGGTGTCTGAATGGGGAAAGATCGTTAAGGGAGTGCCTGGGCTGGAGGCGGCGGCGGTCGATTGGCCTGCGCTTGAATCGGGCGCCTGCGCGGCTGCGACGCCGGCAGCCAGAGCCAGCCCGAGGGCCAGGCGGCTGAGCGCGCGAGCAGCGCGGAGGGAATCAGGGCGCAGGCCGAAGAAGCGAAGCATGGAAGAACCTTCCTGGTTAGATGCGTGGCGCAGGGCAGCGGGGATAGAATGGAATAGCAACTATACCCCCACTGGGTTAATACCATACTGGGGGTGGGTATTGTCAAGAGGAGGCATCCCATGTCCATTCACGATCGGGAAAAGGTGAAGCTGTTGCAGCGTGTGCGCCGATTGCGCGGCCAGTTGGACGCCGTGGAGCGGCTGGTGACGGCCGATGAGGATTGCGGCGGCCAACTGATGCTGCTGGCCGCGGTGCGTGGCGGGGTGAACAGCCTGATGGGCGAGGTGCTGGAGACGCATATCCGGTTTCACCTGGTGGACGGGGCCAAGGAGCAGATTGCCCCGGAGCTGGCCGAGGACCTGATCGACCTGGTGCGCGCCTATCTGAAATGAAGTCATGGGAATGAACATAACGGAGGGGTTCTCCAGTTCCTGTGGAGAACCGCTCGACCGGAATCAAGCGCGGGCATCTCCGGCGGCCCCGGAGGGACGGTTCCTGCCTATCGTAGCGGGCGGAGGGGCGTCGGATTGTTAAGGTTTGGTTGATATGGCAAGGCAGGGAACAGGAGGCAGACGGATGGGCGGGAGGACGCTGACTGGCGGGGTAGGGATGGTCACCGGGCTGGATCGGGTTGTTGCTTTCCCAGGTTTCTCCGTCCGGCGGACGAGTTCCCCCTTCAGCTTCGCTCAGGACAGGCATTCGGCAAGATCTCTCGAAAATCCACCGAGCGAAATTCAATCCTTTTCCAATTCGCCCCGGTCCTACGGGACGGGGTGAATTGGGGGGAACGCTGACCCTGGGTTTCGTCTGCCACGGCGGACTCCACCCTGCCACCCCAGTACGCGAAAACCGCGCGTGCCGGGGACCCCGGCCCTGAGCTACTTTCGTATACTCCCTACCGGGAGAATGTCGTCGCACTCTCTCGAAAATCGCGGTGCGGATTTTTCACCTCTTTGGATTGGCCGAAGGCCCATCGATCACTCAGGGCGGGCTCTGGGTCAGCCTTCGGTTTGAGCTGCAGTGACGAAGGATGCATACACATAAGCAAATTATTATCATCAACATAAGGCGTATAACGCCTATGGGTACCCATGTCTACCACATTGGTACTATGTGTTTACAGAAAATATATTGACAGTGCGCGTAAATACTGAGCTATGCTAAGGTTCTCAGGCAGAACGCGCCATAAGTTTCATGGGGGCTCTCACGGGATTTGCGGGATTGAGGTCACAGTAGTTTATTCCGTGCCGGTGAGGAGTAACAGGCTTTGAGATTCCAAAGCAAACGCGCTTCCCTAAACGTTTTCCCACAGTTCGAACTACAGGCTCCGCTGCGTGTGCCAGTGGCATTCCCCTCATCACTCAACCATAGGAGGATTTCCGTGTTCCGACTCGATGCAATTTGCCAACGTCCGTTGCGGTTCAGCCTGTCTTTTCTCACTCTCACCCTGGCCTGCCTGTTGCTGCCGATTGCGGCGCTGGCGTCGCCTGCGCCGGGAACCTGCGACGGCATGTCGCTTGGCACCACCGCAACAACCGGCACGGTGGGCGGAAATCTGAATGGATTTATTCCGTTTCCAGACAGCAATCCCTGGAACACCAACATAGCGAGCGCTGCTGTTGACCCCAATTCGGCCGCCATCGTCGCCACATGGCAGACCACGATTCTTGGCTTTTCCTTCCCTGACGTGCTGTCTCCCAATTTTGGATCCGGAACCAACACCACGACCGGCATTCCCAACGACGGCATTCCCTACATTGTGGTTGACTCTACGGTCACCCCCCTGCAGCCAATCACTGTGGTTGCTCACGCAAATCAGGGCGATGTGGTTGTGGCGCCGTTTCCGAATACCGCCAGCGGCGTCCCCATCGGAGGCTCGGCTAACGGTACTGATGAAGGCGGCAACCCCGACTGTGATGGCTGGCCGGAAACTCCCCCCACCGGCGACAATATTGCACTGGTGCTTGACCGCGCGACATGCTGGCTCTATGAGACCTACGGCACGACCAGTTGCAATGGGCAGTACGAGGCTAACCGCGAGACGATCTGGGACATGACCAACGGCGAGTCGCGGCCCTGGGGCTGGATTTCGACAAATACATCCGGATTGCCGGAATTCCCGGGGTTGGTGCGTTACGACGAAGCCAGCACGGGAACCATCAATCACGCATTGGCTTTTACCATGACTCCCACAAGGGGAGATTCCAATGAAGGTTACTTCGTGCTGCCGGCCAGTTATGCCGCCAGCACCACCACGACCGCTCATTTGCTGCCCATGGGGGCGCGGATACGATTGAAGGCCAGCACCAACATCTCCGGATTTGACACGGTCAACCAGGCCATCCTGGGCGCGATGCAGAATTATGGGATGATCCTGACGGACACCGGCACAAACTTCTACGTTCTGGGCACGCCCGATGCGCGCTGGGACGACACTGATTTGGCCGTATGGGGGTGTGGTACCGATCTTTTAAGCACCTGCCCCATCACCATGTCAGACTTCGATGTCATTGATATGTCTCCCGAAACCGGGGCCAATTACGGCATGGATGCCGTGTCGGCATATACCAGCACCAACCCCGAGTATGCCGGAGGCCATGCCATACCGGTGATCAACAGCTTTACCGCCAATGGTTATGGAGGGCCAATTAACGTCGATTACGTCGGGCTTCCCGTTGTCTTCGATTACTCCATAACCGGCGACTCCTACGATTACATCGATAACATTGGTCCGATCAGGCCCACAGGCAGCGGGAGTTTGACGATTTATCCCCAGACAACCACGGAATATACGCTCAACGCTACGAATGCCTGGGGCCGGGCCTCGTACACGATTGAAGTTACCGTGGACGGTTCGGTGGTGGCCGCGCCGGTCTTTAACCCGTCGCCGGCCCAGACAGGCCTGTTAACCGCGCCACGGAATATTGCGATCAGCACGCCAACTTCCCCGTCGGCGACGATCTACTACACAACCGACGGAACCACGCCGGCGACTACCTCGACGAAGTTTACCGGATCGCTCACGGTCGACTCCGGCTGCACCACATCCGGCGGACCCTCAGAGACGGTGGAGGCCATCGCCACAGTGACCGGCTATGCGGAGCCCAGCGCGGTGAGCACGGCGACTTACACCTGCGGAGCTCGAGTGGCCACGCCGACCTTCAGCCCGGCGGCCGGAACCTACTTTGCGCCCCAGACGGTAACCATCAGCGATGCGACCGGGGGCGCAACGATCTACTACACCACCAACGGAAGCACGCCAACGACCGCCTCGACGGTTTACTCCGCCGCGATTAGCGTTGCCGTGACGCAGACGGTGAAGGCCATCGCTACGCTCAGCGGCGACGCCAACAGCCTGGTAGGATCGGCGGCATACACCATTCGGGTGAATACGCCCACCTTCGCGCCGGCGGCCGGAACCTACACGGCGGTGCAGACGGTAACCATCAGCGATGCAACCGCGGGCGCAACCATCTACTACACGATCGAGGGAGGGACGACCGGGACGACGCCGACGACCGCTAACGTGACGCAATATACCGGCCCGATAACGGTGAATACAACCTCTACAATAGAGGCGGTCGCCGTGTACCCCGGCTACACCAACAGCGCTGTCGCAACAGCGACATATACCATCAACCTGACGAACACAACAGCCGAGCCGGTTTTCAATCCGTTGCCCGGAAGCTACGCGACGACCCAGACGGTGACCATCAGCGATGCAACCGCGGGGGTAACGATCTACTACACGCTGACGGCGGGGGCGACCGGGACGGCGCCGCATAATCCGCCCATCGCTTCGACGCATCTTTATACCGGTCCAGTGACCATAGCTACGACATCGGTATTGGAGGCGCTCGCCTGGGTCAGCGGCGACAACAACAGCGCGGTCAGTACAGGGGCATATACCCTCACGAATACGATAGCCACGCCCACCTTCACCCCCGCGGCGTCCACCCTCTTCCTCGGCATCTACACCAACCTCTACACTACGCCCCAGACGGTGACCATCAACGATACAACCGCGAGCGTATCGATCTACTACACCGTAACGCAGGGGACTACCGGGACGACGCCGACGACCAATTCAACCCTATACAACCCCGGCGGAACCGGACCGTTCACGGTCTTTAGCCCTACGGTAGATGGAGCAGTGACGGTGGAGGCGCTGGCCGTGAAAACCGGCGACCAAAACAGCACGGTCGGATCAGTGCTCTACTACTTCGACCTGCCGTCAGTAGCCGAGCCCACCTTCAGCCCTGGAACCGGGGTTTACAACGGGGCCCAGACGGTGACCATCAGCGATGCAACCTCGGGCGCATCGGTCTACTACACCATAACGTCGGGGACGACGGGGACGACGCCGACGACCGCCTCGACGCCCTACACCGTTCCGATCAGTGTTACTCCGCCCAGTGTGGTGGAGGCGCTGGGCGTGAAATCCGGCTACGACAACAGCACGGTTGGAGAGGCGATCTACAGCGTTGAAACTGCGGCGCCCACACCCACCTTCAGCCCCGTGGGCGGAACCTATGCTGTGGCCCAGAATGTATCCATTTTCGATACAGCCCCAAGCGCAGTGATCTACTACACGACCGACGGGACGGCGCCGACAACCGCTTCGGCGATCTTCGGCTTTCCGATCCATGTTGTCGGGGCAGTGACACCGACGACGATCGAGGCCATCGCTACGGCCACCAACTACCTGACCAGCGCGGTCGGATCGGCGACCTACACCATTCCGACGCCGGCGGCGCTGACCACTCCCACTCCGGGCACGCAACTGCCTGGCACCTCAGTGCAATTTATCTGGACGCCCGGCAACACCGCCAAGGACTTTGAACTCTATGTGGGCAGCCTGGGCGTGGGCACACACGACCTGTATAACTCAGGTGAAACAGGGGCCACTACCGTAACTGTAGGCGGGCTGCCAAGCAACGGGGAGAATGTGTATGTCCGGCTCTATTACCTGATCTATGGAGTGTGGGGATATGCCGACTACACCTACACGGCATCGGGCTCGCCAACGCCGGCGGTGCTCACCACTCCCACTCCGGACACCGCCACCCCACTGACAGGCACCAGCGTGACCTTCGATTGGACGCCCGGCAACATCGCTACGGAATTCGAATTCCTGGTGGGCAGCACCGGCCCGGGCTCCAGCAACCTGTATAACTCAGGTGAAACAGGAGCCACTACCGCGACCGTGACCGATCTGCCCAGCAACGGGGAGACGGTGTATGTCCGGCTCTATTGGCTCATCAACGGAAAGTGGTACTCTGCCGACTACACCTACGTGGCATACGGCACGGCGATACCGGCATCTCTCACCACTCCCACTCCGAACACCTCCACCCCGCTGACGGGCACCACCGTGACCTTCTCGTGGACGCCCGGCAACATCGCCACGGAATTCGAATTCTGGGCTGGCACCACCGGCCCGGGCTCGACCAACCTGTATAACTCGAATGAAACCGGGGCCACTTCCGCGACCGTGACCGATCTGCCCAGCAACGGGGAGGCGGTGTATGTCCGGCTCTATTCGCTCATCAATGGAGCCTGGCAATATACCAACTACACCTACGTGGCATCGGGCTCGCCGATAGCGGCGTCTCTCACCACTCCCACTCCGAACACCACCACCCCGCTGACGGGCACCACCGTGACCTTCGATTGGACGCCCGGCAACACCGCCAAGAACTTTGAATTCTGGGTGGGCACCACCGGCCCAGGCTCGACCAACCTGTATAACTCGAATGAAACAGGGGCCACTTCCGCAACCGTGACCGATCTGCCCAGCAACGGGGAGACGGTGTATGTCCGGCTCTACTCGCTCATCAATGGAGCCTGGCAATACACCAACTACACCTACGTGGCATCGGGCTCGCCGATAGCGGCGTCTCTCACCACTCCCACTCCGAACACCTCTACCCCGCTGACGGGCACCAGCGTGACCTTCACGTGGACGCCCGGCAACATCGCTACGTACTTTGAATTCCAGGTGGGCAGCACCGGCCCGGGCTCCAGCAACCTGTATAACTCGGGTGAAACAGGGGCTACTACCGCGACCGTGACCGATCTGCCCAGCAACGGGCAGACGGTGTATGTCCGGCTCTACTCGCTCATCAATGGAGCCTGGCAATACACCAACTACACCTACGTGGCATCGGGCTCGCCGATAGCGGCGGCGCTCACCACTCCCACTCCGAACACCACCACCCCGCTGACGGGCACCAGCGTGACCTTCACATGGACGCCCGGCAACGTCGCCACGGCATTCGAATTCTGGGCGGGCACCCTGGGCCCGGGCTCGACCAACCTGTATAACTCGAATGAAACAGGGGCCACTTCCGCGACCGTGACCGATCTGCCAAGCAACGGGTCGACGGTGTATGTCCGGCTCTACTCGCTTATCAATGGAGTCTGGCAATATACCAACTACACCTACATAGCGGAGTAGTACCGCTCAAAAGGGAGCGGAATCTTATTTAAGTGTAGTTTGAATCGCATCGTTCATTTCCGGCACAGATGCCGGAAATGGACGGTGCGATTATTTTTTGGGGCCTGGTGGGCAAGGCTTGCCTGGAATGAAGATGAAAATCCGGCTCCGGCATTGCGGCGGGGGACGGGTGAAATGCGGCGGGGGACGGGTGAAATCAGGATGGGCAGGAAGATTGATGCCGGCCTGATATTTTATATAGTTGAGAATTGCCGGTGGGGCTGTAAACTTGCGCTCTGAGCGGGCGTCTATCAGAGTGATGGCAGCCGGCACAGTATTGGAACCGATGACCAGGGCCACGACAGAAGAGCTTGCCGGGCGGGAAATGGAGACTGCGACGGCGGAGTTTACGCGCGTCGTAGTGCTCCACAGGCCGCGGATATTCCGTTTTCTGCTGGCGTCCACGCGCGACGTGGACCTGGCGGAGACGCTGACGCAGGAGTGTTTTCTGAAGGCGCACCAACACTGGGGGAGCTTTCGCGGGGATTCAAGTGCGATGACCTGGCTGATGCGGATTGCAATCAATCTGCAAAAGGACCACTGGCGGAACCGGCGGATGCAGTTCTGGCGGCATACGCGGACGAATGCGGTGGATGTGGACGAGGCCGGCGAGTGGCTGGCGAGCGGCGAGAGTTCGGCGGAGCAGCAGTTGCTGGCGCGGGAGCAGGTGGGGCAGGTTTGGCAGGCGGTGAAAGGGCTGAGCGAGCGGCAGCGCACGGTTTTTCTTCTCCGGTATGTGGAGGAGCAGGAGTTGAGCGAGATTGCGCGGTCCACCGGGTTGAGCGAGGGCACGGTGAAGGCGCACCTTTCGCGGGCGCTGGGGAAAGTGCGCGCGGAGCTGGGAGGAAAGCGATGAGTTTCAAAGAAAAATTCGGGGCTGAGCCGGGCGAGCGGAAAGAACCGGCTGAGCCGGGCGAGCGGGCGGAAGGGGCGGCGTTGAATCCGGAGTTCCACCCCAGCGACGAGGACCTGTTGCTGGAGCAGGCGCTGGTCAACTTTCGTTCGAGCGTTCATGCCTGGAGCGCGGCGGAATACAGCCGGGTGCGGCCGGCGGTGAAGGTAGTGCGGCAGCGGAGTTGGCGGCTGGCGGCGGGTTGGGCTCTGGCAGGCCTGCTGGTGGCCGGGGGCGCCGGGGGAGGGGTCTACGAGCACCACCGGCAGGAGACGGCGAGGATTGCGGCGGCGGCGCGTTTGGCCGAGCAGCAGCGGCTGGCTGGTGAGCAGCGGGCTCGCGAAGTGGAAGAAGAGGATTTGCTGGCCAAGGTGGACAGCGATGTTTCACGGGTGGTTCCGAGCGCCATGGAGCCGCTGGCTCAAATGATGGCCGAAGACGAAACCCGGTAAGGACGAGGCACGGAAAACAGAAACGCGCCATTGTGCGCAGAGAGAAGGAGAAGAGGATGAAGGCAGGGATTGCAGTGCGGTTGGGCTTGGCGATTGCGGGAGTATTGATGGCGGGGTCGGCGCTGGCACAGGGGCCGGGCGGCGGACCGGGAGCGGGAGCGGGACCGGGATTCGGGGATCATCAGCCGCCCTTTGAGAAGGCGTTCGGCGGCCAGGGCATTCATGGCCGGTGGTGGAACAATCCGAGGATCGTGGAGCGGTTGAAGCTGAGCGACGAGCAGCGGAAGTCGTTTGACGAGATTCTGTTTCAGCATCGGGAGACGCTGATCGACCTGCGGGGCAGCCTGGCGAAGGCGGAACTGGAGTTGGAGCCGCTGATACGCGACGATCAGCCGAACGAAACCAGGATATTGGCCCAGATCGACAAGGTGGCGCAGTCGCGGGCGGAGCTGGAAAAGGCGAATGCGCGCTACCTGCTGGCGATTCGCGGCAAGCTGACGCCGGAGCAGTGGAAGCAGGTGCAGGAGTTCCGCGCCAATCGCGGACTGGAGCGCCGCGGCGAGGGACGGGGCGGCTGGAAACCGGGCGGTCAGGGACCGGGCGGGCAGTACCACCGGCAGACGCCTCCTGCGCCGCAGCCGGCTCCGCCAGACGCAACTCCGCAAGGCGCTGCGCCAGGCGGGCCTGCGGCGCCTGGGACGGGAGCGGGAACCGAGCAGTAAGAAGGAGTACGATCGAAGGATTTCAGGCCGGGAACAATACGGCTTTTATTGACCGATGGCGGCAAGGGGCGATCCTCTTGCCGCCGCTTTTTTGTTGCGCGGCGCCGGCATGGGAGAGCGCCTGGCTCGAATCGGGACAAAAGATTGGAGCGCATCGGGACAGCGATTGGAGCGCATTAGGACAGCGTTTGGAGCGCATTGGGACAGCGATTGAGCGGAATCGGGACAGCTTGAATCGGAGCGCGACAAGGGAGGGCGGGAACGGTCCGAAAAAATATGACTAAAGTTATTTTCGAGCGGACCGATGAATGGTGTGGATGCAAGAACGCCCATCCGGAAGTTCGGAGGGCCTGGCGGACGGAAAGATGGACCGGCGGGCAAGGGCGCGACGGAAGGCATCCGAGAAGGAGCTGGTCCCATGGCCCTCGGAGTTTTGAACAACCTATCAGCGATCTACGCAGAGAACAGCCTGAACAACACGAACAGCAGCTTGCAGACGGTTCTGGAGCAGTTGTCGTCTGGGTCAAGAATCAACTCCGGAGCGGACGATGCCGCCGGCCTGTCACTGGTAAACGGATTGGAGGCCAACCAGACGGCACTGACGCAATCAGAGACCAACGCCACTGAGGGCGCGGGACTGCTGCAGGTTGCCGACGGCGCGCTCTCGCAAGTGACGAGCCTGCTGGACCGCGCCATCACGCTGGCGACCGAAGCCTCGAACGGCACTCTCAACACCACCCAGGATAGCGCCGCCAATCAGGAGTACCAGTCGATTCTGGCCGAGGTCAACAACATCGGATCGACGACCACCTACAACCAGGAGCAGGTGTTTGGCGGCAATACCGTGGCGATCTACACCGGGGACTCTTCCCAGGCCGGATCGTCGATCGACGATCTGAATATTCGCGGGCTTTCCGAGTCCAACATGGGCGACACCGACGGCGTCATGGCTTACGGCAACGGCAACGGCGCAACCGGGACCAACGTGTTCATCGACCTGTCGAACGACGGCACGAAGGCAACAGTCAACGATAGCCTTGGCCTGACCACGGCCACCACGAGTATCCAGGTCTCCTATCTGAAGACGGGCGCGGCTGGCGCGGTAACTCCAACCACGGCGATAATCAACGTTGGCAACGGCACCAACTATGCGAACACCGTCCAGGGATTGATGAGCGCGATCAACGACTCGGGCCTTGGCTTGAAGGCGACCTTCGGCACGGCAACGCAGGCTGGAACCGGAGCGGTGGCAACAGCCGGCGCGTCTGTCTACGGGGGCGGCAGCGGCGCAGACACCGGCATCATCATCTCGGGCCAGGACGTGGGTACCGGAACCAACGCAGGCGAGATTGGATCTCTGACGGTCGGCGGGACCGCCCTGGATCCTCTGGCAGGCGCCCTCAACATCACCGGGGCCGACGGCGCGAGCCACACCATTACCCTAGGACAGGCTGACTCGACCGATAACATTAACGACCTTGCGGCAACGATCAATGCCGACAACTATGGAATCACGGCCTCCGTCAACGGCGACACACTGACGTTTACGTCGGCAACCTCTACAGCAAGCGTCAGCGGCACAAACCTCACGGACGCCGTGACCGCCGCGGCTGCTGCGCCGGTTGCTGGCGGCGCCGGCTTTGGAGCTTTTGGCGGGGGTAACGACGCCGCTGGAAGCAAAACGATCACGATCGGCGCAGGGGGCGATATTCTTACCGGCGGAACATTCACGCTCACGGGTGAGAATGGCGATGTCTTGAACTTAACCCTTGGGCAGGCAGGAGTGTCGGACAACCTTGCCGACCTGGCCAAGACCATCAACGATTGGGCGGCTGCGAACGCCGGTACGGGAATGTCGGCAACGGTCACAAGCCCCACTGTACTGACGATTAACAACGCAGCGGGCGCCGCGACTCAGCAAGCGACGTTGGTCCTCACCGCGCCCACGGCCGACACTGTTGCTGTTCCCACGACGATTACCCTGGCCGGAACGCCCACAATCGACACTGCAAGCGTCAGCACGCTTGGCACGTTGACTCTAGGGGGAGTTGGCGATTCCATCACGGATGTGCTCAACGGCACCCTCACCATCGGCGCGAATTCCATCACCCTGGGCGGGACGGGCACGACCGACACGCTTCAGGACCTGGCGAAGTACATCGATACCAATGACTACGGGGTGACGGCCACGTACAGTCAAACGAATAAGGACATCGTCTTCACTTCATCAAACTCCGCGCTAACCGTGGGCTACACTGCTGCTGCTGGAAACGGCGACCAGACCATTGGCACTGGAACCGTGACCTATGCGGCTGCCGCCCCGGTCACAACGGCTGAAGACTATTACAGCCTTGGAATCTCAAGCGCTGGCGGCATCTCGGACAAGTCTACGGCCGTCGGCGGGGGTCCGACTTACGGCGGGACGGTGAACACTGGCTTCACAACAGACACAGACTCCACGGCTGGAATTGCCGCCATCAGCTACACGGACGCAGCCGGTGAATCGCTGAGCGGCACCGACCTGACCGACCAGAGCAATGCGCAGGCCGCGCTGAACGATATCAACCAGGCCATCAGCGACGTGGCGGCACTGGACGGCTACATCGGCGCGCAGATCAATACGTTGAACTCGATCAGCCAGGTGATGAGCACGCAGCAGGAGAACGTGGTTTCGGCGCAGAACGCCATCCAGGCCACCGACTATGCCTCGGCGACGTCGAACATGTCGAAGTACGAGATTTTGAGCCAGACCGGCATTGCCGCTCTTGCGCAGGCCAACAGCGTGGAGCAGGAAGTGACCAAGCTTTTGCAGTAAAAGTTCAATTGCAGTAACTTCAAGACAACCCAGGGACGGGCGGCGGCAAGGGGTTAACCTTTGCCGCCCATTTTTTTGGAACAGGGAATAGGGAATAGCCGTATTTCACAGCTTCGGACCACCTTCACCCGGCTCGATTGGACGGTCAATTCCGGGTTGCCACGGTTGCGCTTCCGCGGCTTTACGAATAGCCTCCGCGTCCGCTATGTCCTGCGGCCTGCCAGCGGCCAGCTTTGCAGCGATGAGATCGGGAGCGGAGATGAAAAACGCCTTGAGACCGCTTTTCGGATCGATTAGGCCTTCAACGCGCCGTTCCCAGGCCGACTCAAATTCAACGCCAGGAATATCGGGAAGAATATCGAACCCGTGGGGATCATGTCCAAAACGAAAGAAACTGCCACGCTCGGCGAAGTCCTCCGGTCGAATGCCTTGGAGCGGTGCGCCGAACGCGGCGAGCGCGGCGTACGTAGCTTGCGCATTCGCAGGGTCGGCTTTGATGAAAAGGTCGATGTCCTTTGTAAAGCGGGGCTGCGCGTGATAGATGACCGCGTATGCCCCCACAATGAGGTATTTAACGCCATGGGCATGAAAGGCGGACAAAAGGTCTGTGTAATCTTGGTACATTCGGCTCGATCTCCCAACCTTTAATCGCGTAGGCGGTCTGGATCATCTCCTCAACCGCGTCCATCCGCTCATGCACGGGCCGACTCTGCCAGTAGCGATATTCGTCAGCCTTCATCTCGTCGAAGCTCGTGTACTTGCGCAGGATCGCATCCATGCTTCCATTGTAGCGCTTGGCTAGGCGGCAGGGGGTGACCCTTGCCGCCCATTTTTTTGAGGCAGGGAATAGGGAGTAGGGAGTAGTTATTCCCAGGTCTTCCGCCGCGGCGGACGAGACCTGGGGCACGCGCAGTTGTGGACAAAGACGGCAAGTTAGCACCGCTTCGCGGTATTAGCTAGTTAGCAGGTTAGCTGATTCCGTGTGGATCATGGTTTTTTCTATTTTCTATTTTCGATTCTCTATTCTCTATTCTCTATTCTCTATTCCCTACTCCCTATTCCCTATTCCCTATTCCCTGCTTTTTTCCCACGCGCCGGTGGTCAGGTACTCGTGGATGGAGGCGGCGGCTTTGCGGCCGGCGCCCATGGCCAGGATGACTGTGGCGCCGCCGGTGACGATGTCGCCGCCGGCAAAGACGCCGGGCTTGGAGGTGCGGGTGGTCGCGGGATCGGCCACGATGTAATTGCGCGGGGTGGTCTTCAGGCCGGGCGTCTCACTCTGGATGAGGGGATTGGCGGTGGTGCCGACGCCGATGATGGCCACGTTGGCGGGCAAAACGAACTCCGAGCCCTCGATTTCAACAGGCGAGCGGCGGCCGCTTGCGTCGGGGCCCCCGAGTTCCATGCGCACGCAGCGCGCGCCGGTGAGCCAGCCCTTTTCGTCGCCGATGAATTCAATGGGGGCGGTCAAGATGCGGAATTCGATTCCTTCCTGGCGGGCGTGCTTGACCTCTTCGGCGCGGGCGGGCATCTCAGCTTCGGAACGGCGATAGACCAGGGTTGCCGATCGCGCGCCGAGGCGGCGGGCGGTGCGCACCGCGTCCATGGCGGTGTTGCCGCCGCCCACTACAATCACATCGCGATCGTGGCAGTCATAGACCGGCTCATCGTAATCAGCAGCATTGTAGGCGCCCATCAGGTTTACGCGGGTGAGGAATTCGTTGGCCGAGTAGACGCCGTTGAGGTGCTCGCCGGGAATGCCGAGGAAGCGCGGCAGCCCCGCGCCGGTGGCGACGAAGACCGCGTCGTAGCGTTCGTTGCGCATCAGCTCATCGATGGTTACGCTCTTGCCGACCACCACATTGGTTTCAAATTCGACGCCCATCCGGCGCAGATTATCCACTTCGGTTTTCACGATCGACTTAGGCAGGCGAAACTCCAGGATGCCATAGACGAGCACGCCGCCGAGTTCGTGCAGGGCTTCAAAGACGCGGACGCGATGGCCTTTCTGGACCAGGTCGCCGGCGGCCGAAAGACCGGCGGGACCACTGCCGACGATGGCCACGCTCTTGCCCGTGGACGGCGCGTTGGCGGGCAGGCCGAGCCGGCCGCTCTGGCGCTCGAAGTCGGCGACAAAGCGCTCCAGGTTGCCGATGGCGAGGGGCGCGCCCTTCTTGCCCAGCACGCATCCGCCCTCGCACTGGTTCTCCTGCGGGCAGACGCGGCCGGTGATGGCGGGCAGCACGTTATCTTCGCGCAGTTTGGCGGCGGCGGCAAGATAGTCGCCCGCATAGATCAGGGCCACGACCTCTTTGATCTTTACGCCCACCGGGCAATCGACGACGCAGGCTGGCTTGGCGCAGGCAAGGCAGCGTGTGGCTTCAGTGAGGGCTTCGGCCGCGGACAGGCCCAGGTTCACTTCTTCAAAGTTGCGGCTGCGCACCTCGGGGTCAAGCTCCGGCATGCGAGTGCGCATGATCTTCATGCGCTCCTTGAGGGGAAGAACATTCATGGCCGAACGGGGAAGAGTGTTTGTCTCAGGCATGGAGCGCGTCCTTTCCGGCCAGCTCCTCGGCGTCCAACTCGGCGCGAAGGCGCGCCACTTCCTCCTCCTTGGCGCTCAACTCCGCGCGCAGGCGCGCCAGTTCCTCATCCTTGTGCTCCTCAAAGTATTTGAGCGACTGGCACTCCTTGTCGCGATACATGGCGTTGCGCTGCATGAGGACCTGGAAGTTGACCAGCGAGGCGTCGAACTCCGGCCCATCCACGCAGGCGAACTTGCTCTGGTTGCCGAGCAGCACGCGGCAGCCGCCACACATGCCGGTGCCGTCCACCATGATGGAGTTGAGGCTGACCATGGTCTTGATGCCGAGGGGCCCGGTGATGCGGGCCACGGCGCGCATCATGGGCACCGGGCCGACGGCGAGGACAAAGTCGAGCTTGCGGCCGGCGGCGAGCAGTTCGTTGAGCTTTTTGGTGACCAGTCCCTGTTCGCCGTAGCTGCCGTCGTCGGTCATGATGTAGGCCTCGCTGCTGGCCCTGCGCACTTCTTCTTCAAAGACCACCATCTCCGTCGAGCGGGCGCCTTCAATGAAGATGACGTGGTTTCCGGCCTGCTTGAGCGCGTTGGCCGTGGGCAGCGCCATGGCCGTGCCCACGCTGCCGGCGAGAATCACCGCCGTGCCGTAGTTATCGATCTCCGAGGGATGGCCCAGCGGGCCGACGATATCCAGAATGGAGTCGCCCGCCTCAAGACAATTGAGCAGGGAGGTGGTTTTTCCGATGGCCTGCACCACGATGGTGACCGTACCCGCCTGAGGGTCGGAGGATTTGATGGTGAGGGGAATGCGCTCGCCCTTATCGTACAGGCGGAGAATGAGGAACTGCCCCGGCCTCTGCTTGCGCGCGATGCGGGGCGCCTCAATGACAAACTGCTTGATATTGAGGCCGACGTTGCGGGCTTCGACAATCTTGTACATGAAGTCAGGCCTCCGGTTGGACCGGGGTTACGGCAATTTGTCTCCGCGCGCGGTTGGGGAGACTGGATGCAAGAATGAAGAGCGCGCCAAGGCACAGGCGAATTCATCGCCATCCTTCTTGATTATTCAGCAATCCAGGAGGGGGACTGTGTGATGCGAGTCACCGGGGGATTTGGAGATGGGCGGCGGAGAGATTCCCTGAGATAGCCTCCCCGGGCTATTGGACGGGGTTAACGGACTGGCCGGGGCGGTTGCAGCGGGAAAAGGCGGGAGCGGCTCCGATTTCCGGGTCAGTCTTCCAGTTCGGGGTTTACGGCGGCGGCTTCCATGCGGGTGAGGATGGAGCGCAATTCGTCGAACTCCGGGTGGCCGTGGAGGGGCTTCAGGCGTGGATCGGCGAGCATCTGGAAGAACCAGGGGCAGCGGTCAACAGCGGCGGCGCGCAGTTCAGAGAGCGCGGCATCATGGTTTCCCAAGGCAAGATGGACTGCCGGCGTGAACGAGTTGAGGACGAAGCGTTCCCGGCTCAGCCATTGCATCCGTTCGAGGATGGTGCGGGCCTCGCCGGGGCGGCCCGCGCAGGCCAAAGCATAGGCGTGGACGGCGGTGGCAAGGTCGAAGTGCGGCGAGCGCTGCACGAGTTCTTGCGCCAGCTCGGCCGCGCGCGGCGCATCCCCGTTGAAAGCGAGAATCATAGCCCCGTAAAGATGGGCGTCTTCATCATCGGGGAAGAGAGCGAGGGCACGGCGGATGCACTCGACGCTTTCGCCGGCTTGCGAGGCCAGGTGGAGCGCCCAGGCCAGGCGGGCGTGCAAGGAGGGGGAAAAAGGATCCTGTAGAAGAGTGGCGCGCAGCATCCCGATGGCCTCGTCAAAGCGGTGGCGGCTGAGCGCGAACATCACGCGCAAACGGGTAATCCAGGGATCGTGGGGCAGATGGGCGGTGACGGAAAAAGCGTGCAGGGCCGCGGGCAAATTGTGGTCCACATGGAAGCTGATCCAGCCCAGGGCGGGAAGAATGGCTTCGGCGCCAGGGGGAAGATCGTGAATCGGCTTTTCACCCCAGAGACCAAGACCTGTCGCCGGGGGCCCCGATTCTACACCCCAGCGACCAAGACCTGTCGCTGGGGACCCCGAGTCGGCCGTGCGGCGCACAATATCCGCGGCAACGGCCGGGGACATGAAGCCGTTGAAGGCCTGGGCGACGCACAGATTCACGAGATCCACCCTGGCGGCGATCAGCGAGGGGTCCAGTTCGATGGCGCGGGAGAGGAGTTGCAGGCCGTCCTGCATCCGGTGGCGCTGGAGGGTCTGCCACTCATGGTGCCCCCGCTGGTAGATTTCGTAGGCCTCCCTGCGCCCCGTGCGTTTTCGCCGCTCAACGAAAGGCTCGGCGGCAGCGGTGATGGACAGGCCTCCGGCGTTCCACCCCCGTGACGAAGCGGGCGCCGGGAACCCGGCGCCGGGTACCAGCACCCTCCCGGTATTCAGGCGGAAGGCCAGGCGGTTGACCAGCTCCGATTCCAGTCCGGCGAAGCGGCTTCGATCCACGAGCAGGTCTTCAACCCAGATCTGGGTGCCATCCTGGACGAGAATCATCTCCGTCCGCAGGCGGAAATGCGAGGGCAATGTGCGCAGGGCCCCGGTGAGGACCAAGTCGGCTTTGAGCGTCTCGCCGATCTGCTGCGCGGTGAGCCCGCGGAGGGCCAGGTTGAAAACCGAATCCCGGGCCAGGATGGAGACGGCCGGAGGTCGCGCGCGAGTGAGCCGGGCGATGGTCTCCTCGGCGACGGCCATGCCAAGATGCTCGGGGACGCCGTAATGGGTGGTGAAAGGCGGGATCGCCAGCCGCGGGAGAGCTTCGGCCGGCACGGCGCCGCGAGGCCGCACCTCGGCGGAGAAGCGGTATCCGCGCTTGTAGACGGTCTGGATGCAGTCTTCCGGCTCTAGCCGCGCGCGCAACGAGGAGAGGCACTTGGGGACGCTGTCCGCGGTGACGTGCACATCGCCCCACAGCGCCTGTTTCAGTTGCAGGGGCGTAACGATCTGGCCGGCGTGCGCCAGCAGGAACCGGAGCGCCGCCAACTCCTTGGGGGGCAGGTGAACAGACGTTTCTCCGCGGAAGAGCGTTCCATCGGCTTCCAGGCGGAAGACTCCAAAAGAGAAGGCTGGCTCTCCATCCGGGCGATTGTAACCTGTGACTACCACCCCAGAAAGCAAAGACTCCTTCCTGGGGGCCTCGGATTTTTGGGATACCGGATCAGGAGAGCCGGGCAAGGTTGATGAACGCGATTTCTTCCGATCCAACACAGCTCCTTGGAGTCGTGGTCAAACTCCCCGCTAACTTGTTGCCATGCGCACGATACGTATGGCAGCCACGAAGATGGGCCCGTGGGGACCTATTAGATGGACATTCGGGAAGAAAAGAGCAGTAGTCCCTACATCCCCCTCCGGACTTCGATAAGCCCGGTCCTTTGGTATTCCTGATTATCCCCACATCTGGAAGGCCGTGGGAAGATGTTTCCTCGACTTTCCAGTGCTTGAAGTAATCCAAAAGTGGTTACTAGTTTACTAAAGAGTAAACTCAACACTTTAGGCACATCTCTTTCATTATTATGCACTTATGTGCAGTTTTTTGGTTCAAACATGCGTACGGGATTTCAACAGTGGAATGCACCGCTCTGAGATCGGAGATCAGGGATAAGGAAGCTGGGAAAAGGGAGCAGGGAGCAGGAAACAGGGAACGATGGCCAGAGAACAGGAAATCGCTGGGCCGGATAGAAAGAAAAACTTCAGAAAACCCTCAGAAAATGGAAGGCCGGTGGCTGGCACACTGATGGAGGGACAGTAAGCAGGTCCCAGGAGAGTTTTTGAATGGCCAAGACCGTTTCGTATGCGCAGTGGTTTCTGCAACCTTACTGCATCGGCCTGAAGCTGCGCGCACTGCGCACGCAGAAGCGTCTCACACTGGCGCGGCTGGCGGCCGAGACCGGGCTTTCAACGGCGCTGCTTTCCAAGCTGGAGACGGACCGCATGATTCCTACGCTGCCGACGCTGGCCACCATCAGCCGGGTCTACGGCGTGGGGATGAGCTACTTTTTCGGGGAGCCCGCCCGGCATACGCTCTCGATCACGCGCAAGGCCCAGACGCAGGGCAACGGACGCGGCCCGGAGCCGGTGAAGTTTACGCCACTGAACGCGGTATCGGAAGGATCGCGACTGGTGGCGCAGATGATCGAGTTTCCGCCCAGCGGAGCCACCTCAGTCACGGATAGCCTTTACGAGACGAGTGGACTGGTTTATGTGGTGGAAGGACGGCTGCAGTTGGAATCGGGCGGGATGCAGGAAGTGCTGGAAGCGGGCGATTGCGCCTACATCGAGAGCGAGATGGCGCTGGCCTGGAGCGCGGCCGGCAAACACCGCTGCCGTGTGCTGGCGGTGCTGCCGGGCACGCAGGCGCGCGCGGAAGGCTGAACATTTTCAATGTTCCCGTAATGCGAGCCTCGTGCTATCCCACCCTAGCCGCAAAAACAAAAACGCGGGGCCCCGACCCATAGGGTACCCCGGCGCCCCGGTGGGGCACCCATAACTTTACATAATTCGTGAAAATGCCATTGCGCGGCGCCCTATTTGGCAGTGCGCGGGATTAGTTGGAAAGAGTCCAGAAAGCGCGCCGTATTGGCATAGGGCTTCCCCAGGGGCGTAACCACCAGCGTCTGGTAGAGCGTTGAGCCCACCATATAGATGCGCGCCGAAAAGTGCGCCTGATCGCTTTCCGCCTCGAAGGTGAGGCCGTGGTAGACGCCAAGGGTGGTCTTTGTCTCGCTGAGGAGATGGGAGTTGGAGTTTTGCAGTGCTCCGTTCTTGGCTCCCTGCAGCAGAACGTCGGGGTCCTTGCCCGCGGTCTGCGAGCCGTAATCGCAAACTCCGACAAACATTGCCACCTCGCCATCCTCCCCGATATAGGAGCGCAATTCGAAGGTGCCTGCATCGGTGGGGACATTTCTCTTTTGCAGGTCGGGGTTCGAAGGGTAAGAGGCGCTGAATCCGTCCGCGGGGTAGCTGTACGATTGCCATGCCGGCGTTTGCGCGCCCAGGGCCGCGGCAAAGGCCAGCAGGGCCATACCTACGGTGAAACGGCGTGCAAAGTTGCAGTGCATCCGGTGCATCATGATTGATCTCCTAGACTGTGGTTCCGATCCAGCCATGACAAAGTGTCGCACGAAACTTCTCCTTCCGCATACAAACTTCTCGAATCGAGCGATTATAGCCGTTTTGCGGCATTGGGCGCAGCGATTCTTCCCCAGCCGGATGCTCGCAGGTCATTAGAGCGCGAAAAGAGCGGGGAGGGTGGCGAGGGCGAAGGCCAGAGCGCGTGCCACGGGTTTGCCGGTTGCGGAGCCAGCTTGTAGGATGGTTTGGAAATCAAGGAACTGGAAACCATGCGACCCAACGTTCATTTGATGAAGGCGACCCTGACCGGCGCGTTGGGCGGGCTGCTTTTCGGGTTCGATACGGTGGTCATCTCGGGCGCCATCGAAGCGCTGGTGAAGCTCTACAACCTGAGCCCACAGCGCACGGGCCTGACGGTGGGCATCGGGCTGATCGGCACGGTGGTGGGAGCGCTGGGCGCGGGCGTGGTGGGACAAAAGCTGGGCGGACGCGAGGCCCTGCGCATTACCGCAGTGCTGTATCTGATCTCTGCCATCGGCTGCGGCCTGGCCTGGAATTGGCCGGCATTTCTGGTCTTCCGGTTTGTCGGGGGGGTGGGCATCGGCGCCTCGTCGGTGCTGGGTCCGGTCTATATTGCTGAACTGGCTCCGGCCAAGTGGCGCGGGCGGCTGGTGGGCATCTTCCAGTTCAACGTGGTGCTGGGCATCCTGGTGGCCTACCTCTCCAATTACGGGATTCGGCTGCTGCACCTGGGCGCGGCGGAGTGGCGCTGGCAGGTGGGTGTGGCCGCGTTCCCCGCCATCGCCTTCCTGGCACTGCTCTACGGCATTCCCCGCAGCCCGCGCTGGAGCGCCTCGAAGAACCGGATCGACGAAGCCCTGGGCATACTCAAATTGATGGGTGAGCCGAACCCGCAGGCCGAGCTCGAAGATATCCGGAGCGCCCTGGCCGAGGAGCACGCTACGGCCCATATGCCGGTCTTCCAATGGAAGTACCGCTATCCCTTGTTTCTGGCTATTTCAATCGGCGCGTTCAACCAGTTGGAGGGGATCAACGTCATCCTCTATTACCTGAACAGCATTTTCACTTCAGCGGGGTTCAGCCAGGTTTCGGGCGACCAGCAGGCCATCGCCGTGGGCGCCACCAATTTTCTGTTTGCGTTGGTGGGCATGTCGTTGATCGACAAGATCGGGCGCAAAACGCTTCTTTTGATCGGCGCGGCGGGCACGGCCAGTTGCCTGTCGGGAGTCGCGTGGCTGTTCAAGACGCATTCTCATCCTGGGGCGCTGGTATGGCTGCTGGTCATATACATCGCTTTCTTTTCTATGTCGCAGGGCACGGTGATCTGGGTGTACATCGGCGAGGTCTTTCCCAACTCTGTCCGCTCCAAGGGCCAGGGAGTGGGCAGCGCCAGCCACTGGATCATGAACACGCTGATTGCGCTGGAATTTCCGGTGGTGGCGCATTTCATGAATACGGAGACGCCGTTTGTGTTCTTCGCCATCATGACGGTGGTGCAGTTCCTGGTGGTACTGTTCGTCTATCCCGAGACCAAGGGCCAGACGCTGGAGGAGTTACAGCGCAGGCTGGTGCCCGGGGAGTTAAAGCCGGTACAGTGACAAAATTCACATTGGGAAAGCCCTGGAGCGGGAGAAGATAGAATTGTGGAGCCGGGAGACGCTTTTCCGGCGCCCGGCGAACGCCGCCAGAGGTGAGGCAAGGGCAATGGCCACGGAGCAGAGTTGGATACCGCTTACGGAACGGGCGAGGCAAGGGTCGCAGGCCGGTGCAGGGAATGCGCACGAGCCTGGGTTCGAGGGCAATACGCCCTCGGCGGCGGCCAACTCCTTTGCGGTCGAGGCCCTGCGCGCGGAGATCATCGAGGTGGGGCGCAAGCTGTGGGAGCGGGAGTACGTGGACGGCAACGGCGGCAATATCAGCGCCCGTCTGGACGGGAAGTACCTGTTGTGCACGCCGACCATGATGTGCAAGCGGGATATGGAGCCGGCCGACATCTGCGTCTCTGACCTGGAGGGCAGCATCCTGGCCGGCGGCCGGTTGCGCACCAGCGAGCTGCTGCTGCATCTGGAGATCTACAAGGCCAACCCGCGTGCCCGCGCCATCGTGCACTGCCATCCGCCGCACGCAACGGCCTTCGCCATGACCGGCTCCGCGCCGCCCATCGGGCTGATCTCGGAGTACGAAACCTCGATCGGGCCCGCGGCGGTAGCGCCGTATGAGACTCCCGGAACACAGGCATTCGCAAAGACGGTGCTGCCCTATGTGGAAGACCACAACACCATCCTGCTGGCCAACCACGGCATCGTCTGCTGGGCCGATACCGTGACCCACGCCGAGTGGCTGGTGGAGACGTTTGAGACCTACTGCAAGACCTACCTGATCGCCCAGCAGATCGGCAGGCCGCTGGCCTTCATCCCGGAGGGCAAGATCGAGGAGATTCTGACGCTGAAGCGGCGGTTGGGCCTGCCCGATGCCCGCATGAGCCGCGCCGCAGAGCCGGATGGCTCCGGCCAGTGACGCTTAACTCGAAGGCCTGGCCGCGCAGGGTTTGGCAGAGCGGGGCCGAAACTTGCTGAAAAACTCACTATCCATGAGAGAATTACCCGATCATTGTTTTTGACCGTTCGATTTGCTTCGACAAGGTAATTCCAGATGACTGACCAGGCAGCCACGAAATTCATTACGCTGGAGACCAAGCGCGCCGGCGACTGCGCCGTTGTGCGATGCCACGGCAGGCTGGTATCGGGGGCGACCGATGTTTTCTACGCCGAGGTCAAGCCACTGATTGCGGACAGTAAACGAATCGTGCTGGACTTTACGGATCTTGCGTACGTGGACAGCACGGGCCTGGGCACCCTGGTTCGCCTGTATGTTTCCGCCAAGTCGGCAGGCTGCAGTTTGGAACTCATCAACATCGGCAAACGGGTGCAAGAGCTTCTTGGGCTTACCAATCTCTGGTCGGTATTCGCCGTGATCGGCGAACATAATATAAGAATGTAGCGAGCCTGCGGCGGCGGCATTCCCTATAAAGCTTATAGATAGATGGAACTATCCCACGTTAGGCTGCGCCGAACGTGGGGCACCCCCAGGGCGAGGGAAAAGCGAAACTGTGCTAGACTGTAGTTGCGCTCAGTGATTTGGCCGTGAGCGGCGGCGAGCCCTAAGACGGCTAGTTAGCCTGGCACAGATTTCCCCAAGCCCCTACAAATCGGGGTCCCCAAGAAACGGTCTTTGTTTCCTGGGGTGATAGAGCGTAAACCCTTGAGTCTCCCACCCGGGGACTTTGCCTTGGACTGCTCAAGATGGTCCGGAGCAAGGGTTCGAGCACTCCAGCCTCCTTGAAATGGATTGGCGAAATGGATGGGCGCGAATGAACCGGGAACGCAGCAGATTCTGCGTGGGAATGGGTAGCTGGTTGGCAGTGTGCCGATTGGCGTACAAGTAGCGTGTGGCAGCTCCGGGCTCCTGGCGAATTCACAGTTTGAATGCCGGTTGCCAGTCTTCGATTCGACTCTACGGTTCTCCCTTACGCATATTCAAGAGCAGGTTTGCATACGAAGAGGATTTGTGTGCGCGCCTCAAGTCCGGCTCCGATTGCAGGCTCCAGGGAATATGGAGCTCGCGGAGCCCTAAGGAAAATAAGACAATTTTGACGACACAGTTTAGACAGTTTTCTCTTTCGCCCGCCCTTTTGGCGCGGCTTGACCAAAACAAATTTGAAACCCCCACGCCGGTGCAGGCCGGCTGCATACCCCCGGCTCTGGAAGGCCGCGACGTGCTGGCCACAGCACAGACTGGGACGGGCAAGACGCTCGGCTTCCTGATCCCGATCATTGAACTCCTCCAAAAGGTGGAAGCGCGGGGACCCGCCGCGCACGCGCTCATCCTGCTGCCTACGCGGGAGCTGGCCATACAGGTGGAAAAGCACTTTCGCGCCATTCGCACCAGTTCGGAGCAGACGGTGGCGCTGGTGGTTGGCGGGCTGGCTGAACGAGCGCAGCTCGATGCCATTCGCCGCGGGGCGAAGCTGATTGTGGCCACGCCGGGGCGGCTGGAGGATTTTCTCAAGCGCAAGATGGTGCGGTTGGACCAGGTAAAGATCCTGGTGCTGGACGAAGTGGACCGAATGCTGGATATGGGCTTTCAGCCGGCTATTGCGCGGATTGCGGCTACGCTGCCGGCGGTGCGGCAGACGCTGTGCTACTCGGCTACGCTGGAAGGCACGGTGAGGGACGTGGTGCGCAAATACGTGAACAATCCAGTCCGCATCGAGATTGGATCGGTGCTCAGGCCGGCGGAGAACGTGGAGCTGCGCACCTTTGAAGTGGAGCCGGACAAGAAGCAGGAGCTGCTGGAGCATTTGCTTGAGGCCGAGACGGGCAGCTTTCTGGTCTTTGTGCGCACCCGGCATGGAGCGGAACGCGTGACGCGGCGGCTGGCGCGGTCGGGGTGGTCGGCGACGCAGATTCACGGCGACCGCTCGCAGTCGCAGCGGAATGCGGCACTGCGCAGCTTTTCAGAGGGGCATCACCGGGTGCTGGTTGCCACTGACGTTGCTGCTCGCGGCATCGACGTGGCCAACGTGGCGCACGTGATCAACTTCGATATGCCCAAGGTTGCGGAGGATTTTGTCCACCGCGTGGGACGGACGGGACGGGCCGCGGCGCATGGAGTGGCCTCGACCTTTGCCGGACCGGCGGAGCGGGGAGACCTGCGCAAGATCGAGCGGATGCTTTCGATTCAGATGAAGCGGTTCAGGGTGCGGTCGGTGGGGGACGAGAAGGCGGCGTAACCACCTGCGGTGGGGCAGACGCCGCTCACGCGGCATACGAGACTGGTTTAGGCTCGTCGTTTCCCAGGTCTCAAAAACGAGACCTGGGGTTTCCGGCAGTCTTAGTGCGCGATCTCCCACCCTAGCCACAAAAACAAAAACGTGGCGAGGATGGGGCACCCTGATATTAGCTCACTGGTTGTTGGTCTTTTCGTTGACTCCGGGGGCTGGATTCGGGTATTCTAGAGACCTTGCGCGGTGTTGCGCCTGGGGTCTGTGTGTGCTCACCCGGACCCGGCTGGTGGATTCCCTGAGGGGGTCGGCTGGAACAGGTCACCGGCTGCTGGATTTGAATTTGTGCGAGCTTATTTGGTGCGAATCCAGCAAGGCCAGAGCCCTTTGAGGGCCAGCCCCGCAGTTCTCACCCGAACAGAATTGTTTGGACGTGGGTAGAAATTGGGCCCGTGCGCTTTTAGCGTGGGCAAATGCGGTTTGCGCGGGTTTGTGCTTTCCCAGGTCCCAAAATCGGGATCTGGGGCACCCAGAGTTTTCGTACCCAGAGCTTTTTAGAGGGCAGGAGAAAGATGAGTACCTTTGTTCCGAGCGGCAAGGAGATTGACCGCAAGTGGTATGTGGTGGATGCCAGTGGGCAGACGCTGGGGCGGCTGGCCACCAAGGCTGCCAGCGTACTGAGCGGCAAGCTGAATCCCCAGTACGTGCCGTACATCGATATGGGCGATCACGTAATCGTCATCAACGCGGAGAAGGTGCGGCTGACCGGATTGAAGTCCGAGAAGAAGCTCTATCGGCGCTATACCGGTTTTCCGGGCGGGTTGCGCGAGGAGTCGTTCGTGCGGCTTTTGAACCGCAAGCCGGAGGCGATTCTGGAACAGGCCATCAAGGGCATGCTGCCCAAGAGCAAGATGGGCCGGCAGATGGCTACCAAGCTGAAGGTTTATCGCGGCGACAAGCATCCCCACCAGGCGCAGGGGCCGGTGGCGTTGGAAGTGAAGTAAGGCAGCTATTAGCTTTTAGCTATTAGCTGTTAGCTCGTCTGGTGCAAGGGCGAAAGGCTTTGGCGAAAGTAAACAGCGGAATCGAAACACGAACGGGCTAAAAGCTAAGAGCTAATAGCTAAGAGCTAATAGCTGACAGCTAAGAGGGAAATGAATGACGGATTTGGTTCAGTATTACGGGACGGGGCGGCGCAAGTCGGCGATCGCTCGGGTTTTTTTGCGTCCCGGAACGGGCGAGTGGAAGGTCAACGGCAAGAAATTTGAAGAGTACTTTGTGACCGAGCAGCAGCGCGTGGCGGCCAAGCGGACGCTGGTTGTGACCGAGCTGGGGGGGACCTTCGACGTGGTGACCACGGTGAAGAGCGGCGGGGTTTCGGCGCAGGCCGACGCCGTGAAGATGGGCGTTGCCCGGGCGCTGATTGAGTTCAACCCGGAGCTGCGCAAGACGCTGAAGGCCGAAGGCCTGCTGACTCGCGACGCGCGTCAGAAGGAGCGCAAGAAGTACGGGCAGAAGGGCGCCCGCAAGCGGTTCCAGTTCAGCAAGAGATAGTTGTCAGTTGTCAGTTGTCAGTTATCAGTTATCAGTATTCAGAGCCGCCGATTTGTGGTTACTGACAACTGATAGCTGACAACTGACAACTTGGTTTTAAATCCCCGCGAGAGCGGGATCAATCCGGGCCAAGATAGGACTTGCCCGGATGCAATCCACGAAGGAGGCCCATTGGCCACGATCACAATGAAGGAGCTGCTCGAAGCGGGTGTTCACTTCGGGCATCAGACCAAGCGCTGGAATCCGAAGATGAAGGAATACATTTTTGGTGAGCGCAACGGGATCTACATCATCGACCTGCAGAAGACGCTCAAGCTGTTCAAGGATGCGTCGAAGTTCGTCACTGAACTGTGCTCCGGAGGCAAGACGATTCTATTCGTCGGCACCAAGCGCCAGGCGCAGGAGGCCATCGCCGAGGAAGCCACGCGCGCGGGCATGCCGTACATCAACCAGCGCTGGCTGGGGGGCCTGCTGACCAACTGGGTGACGGTGCAGAAGAGCGTGAAGCGCCTTCAGGAACTGGATGAGATGGCCACGGATGGCCGCTATGAGCTGCTGACCAAGAAGGAAGTGATCAAGCTGGAGCGGGAGCGCAAGCACCTGCAGGCGAACCTGGCCGGCATCAAGACGATGAAGAGGCTGCCGGATGCGCTGTTCATCGTGGACTCGAATAATGAGGCGATCGCCGTGAAGGAAGCCCGCAAGCTGGGCATTCCGGTGGTGGCGGTGGTGGATACCAACTGCGACCCGACGGTGGTGGATTACGTGATTCCGGGCAACGACGACGCGCTGCGGGCGATTCGGCTATTCACCTCGAAGATCGCCGACTCGGCCACGGAGGGCGTGAACCTGGTGGGCGACAAGGCCTTCCAGGAGGATCAGCCTGTGCCGGCGGCGGAAGAGGCTGTGGCCGAAGAGGCAGCGCCGGGCGAGGAAGTGGACCTGGAAGCGGCGCTGGGCGGCGGCATCCGCAAGGCTCCCGCCGCGGTTGCGGCGCTGGACGAGGCCGAAGTGGCCGAGGGCGCTCTTTAATTTTTTCCGCGCGCGGATGTGCGCGGAATGAGACAAGCGTGGCCGCCAGAGTTGAGTGCCACGCTTTTCTTTTGCCGGAAGGCTCACGGGTTTGAACCAATCAGTTCCGGGCAGCCAACCAAACAGTTTTCAGAGATCAGGCGTCGGCAATGAAGCCGCGAGAACTGATAACTGAGAACTGACAACTGATAACTGGGGAGAGAGATGACGACAGTGAGCGAAAAGATTGATGCCAGGCTGGTGAAGGAGCTGCGCGAGAAGTCCGGCGCGCCGATGGGCGACTGCCTGAAGGCATTGCAGGAGACCAAGGGAGACATCGAGGCAGGATTTGTGGTGCTGCGCAAGCGGGGCATGGCCTCGGCGCAGAAGAAGGCGGCGCGCGCGACCAACGAGGGCGCGGTGGGCCACTACATCCACGCCGGCGGCAAGATCGGGGTGCTGATCGAGCTGAACTGCGAGAGCGACTTTGTGGCCCGCACCGAGGACTTCCAGGAGCTGCTCAAGGACATCGCCATGCACATCGCGGCCACCGATCCGCGCTACGTGAAGCCGGAGGACGTGACGGCGGGGGATCTGGAGCGCGAGAAGGAGATTTACCGCGCGCAGGCGGCGGCCACGGGCAAGCCGGCAGCGGTGATTGAGAAGATTGTGGACGGCAAGATGGCCAAGTTTTACGAGGAGGTCTGCCTGCTGGAGCAGCCGTTCATCAAGGATCAGGCCATTAGCATCAAGGAGCTGATCGGGCAGAAGGTGGGCAAACTGGGCGAGAACATCACGGTGCGGCGTTTTGCGCGCTTCAAGGTGGGCGCTCCGGACTGGACCGTGGCTACGACCAAGGCCATCGAGTCCGTAACCGAGTAAGTGCAGAGTACGGAAAGACAAAAAGGCCCAGGGCAAAAGCCCCGGGCCTTTTTGCGTGTGGAATGTTTGTGCCGCCAAAAAATAGAAGGCAGACACAGAATCCAATCTGCATCTGCCTTTCCGACCTTGACCATGATGACATACACCGACGCTCTGCGAAATTCAGAGGGGGTGCAACGCTACGGTCTGTGTATGGTGTTAACTTACCGGCCTGATGGGCATGACGTCTCTCATCGGATTCAACTCCTTGTGCACTACCTGTCTTGATGATCGTAGCCCCATGGCGGGGAATTGTCAAGCAACCCGCGTTCTGTCTTAGGTCGTAAGCCTAATAAAATCAGCATCATGACGGATTGAGGTCAAGTCTTCATCAGCCTTCGCGTCTTGCCGCAGGGCGGGATTGAGGCGGAAGGCGGATTCGAGATTTGCGAGCACCTCGTCTTTCAGCCTATTCAGGTCGAGCAGCGCCTGATAACAGGCTTTGTTGTAGATCGGCTCACCCTTATCCGGCAGCAGGGCGATGGCCTTGTCGGAGCAGACAAGGGCCTGATTCAGCAACCTCTCCCTGTCAGAGTCAGACTGCCCGGGCTGGAGCGCCTGCCGCTTGAGAATCCGGGCCTTGGTCATCAAGGCAAAGCCGTTTTGAGGATCGTTATTGAGAGCCTCGTCAATGGTGGCCAACGCCTCGTCTAGCCGGTTCGCGCTGACGGATGCTTCAGCCCGCAGGATGACAGGGACTTTAGGCGGCATGAACTGGAAGGCAGCTTGCTGGAGCCGCTGCAAGTCGTTCTTCTGCTGCCTCATCTGCTCGAACCGCCGTCTCAGATCGCCCTGGAAATAGATCATTGTCCATACGTATCCGAGCAAGAATCCCAGTGCGAAATAGAAAATGACGATTGCCAGTCCTGCCGCTTGACCGCTGATGAGGGACTCTGCACAGGAAGCGCCTCCGGCGCATGGAGCCGGTTGCAACCCCGGAGCCAGATAATACGACAGCTCGCCCAGCATGCCTGGAATGGAATGCAGTTCGACTAGTCCCACGCCCACGATGATCTTGGTGAGCCAGTCGGAGATCTCGACCAGGTTGGCGTTGAACGCCACTGAGTCCGGCGCTGGGGAGCCTTCCGACCGGGCGGAGGTTGTTCTCCCCTTTTGGTCTCCTACGCGCGGAATTGCGAAGATAAAGCCCAGCAGGAACCCGCTCAGCAGAGCCGCTCCCGCCACCAGCATTCCCACGCCAAGGATGCGGAGTATCTGGCCGGACGACCAGAAACGCAACGAATAAAGAAGAATCACTACGCAGCCGATGGCCGCTAGGATAATCATCGCAACGAGAAAATCGCGGCTTTCGTCCTTTTCATCTTCATCGCGGCCTTTGCAATTTCCATCGGGCTTGGACTGCATGCCTGATTCCTCCCTGCGAATCTCAAGAAGCACTATAGCACTCTGCGGGCTGCGATCCCCATGCGATTTTGCTCGGCGTGGAGCTTTCGGGGCGCAGGCGACGCCGAGCGCGAAGAATTGCGGCCTGTAACGGTGGGCGGCCTACCCACCGGTAATCAAGGGCCAGGCCTGTCGAATCTGCCGCGGAGTAACCCCGCGCACCCTCGGAAATGGCAAGAGGCCCAGGGTTCCGGCCCTGGGCCTCTTGCTGCGTTCGCCGCCCCCTCAATGAGCGAGACTGCTCTAACGGCCGGTGTGCGATACTCGAAAAGGCATGTATAAGCGGATCGTTCTCAAGCTATCGGGCGAGGCACTGGCCGGCGAGCGCGGCTTCGGACTGGATGCCGACAAGGTCGCCGGGATCGTGGACGAACTTGTGGAAATCCACGCTCTGGGCGTGGAAGTCGGCCTGGTGGTGGGTGGAGGCAATTTCTTCCGCGGCGTGGAGGAGCAGGCCAGGGAGATGGACCGGGTGAGCGCCGACAGCATGGGCATGCTGGCGACGGTCATTAACGCCATCGCCCTGCAGGACTCCCTGGAACAGCGCGGGGTGCAGTGCCGGGTGATGAGCGCGGTGTTCATGAACCAGTTGGCCGAGCCGTATATTCGCCGCCGGGCCGTGCGGCATCTGGAAAAAGGGCGCGTGGTGATCTTTGCGGCGGGCATCGGCAATCCGTTTTTCTCTTCCGACACGGCGGCCAGCCTGCGGGCCATGGAGATCAAGGCCGATGTGCTGCTGAAGGGCACCAAGGTGGAGGGCGTCTACAACGCCGACCCGGTGCTGGTGAAGGATGCCGTGAAGTACGACGAGATTACCTACATGGAGATCCTGCGCCAGGGGCTGAAGGTGATGGACCTGACCGCGGTGAGCCTGTGCAAGGACAACAACCTGCCGTTGATTATCTTCAACATGAACCAGCCGGGGAACATCAAGCGGGTGGTGCTGGGCGAAAAGGTGGGATCGCTGGTGACGGCGTAAAACAGTGAACAGTGTTCAGTGAACAGTGGTCAGTGGCCGGGGAACATTTGTCAGCTGCTCGACAATATGTTTTTGACTGTTCACTGACCACTGTCCACTGACCACTGCAAGGATTCCGAGTGGAGACGCGCAAGCCGGCACCGCTGAATGCACTGACGGGTTTGCGCTGCTTTGCGGCCATGAACATCGTCCTCTTTCATTTTTCCAATCCACAGTGGTTTGGTTTTATGGCGCCGGTGATTGACGCCGGCTACGTCTCGGTCAGTTACTTCATTCTGCTCTCGGGGTTTGTGCTGGCGTACAACTACGCCGGGCGGGCGCGGGCCGGGGAGCTGGACCGGGTGCGCTTCTGGAAGGCGCGGTTTACGCGCATCTATCCCATCTACCTGCTCAGCCTGTTTTTGAGCCTGGGGGTCCTGGCCAAGGAATATGGGAGCCACACGCACGGGATGTTCTGGGCGGGCGTGGCGCTCACGCCCTTGCTGCTGCAAGGATGGATTCCGGCCATCGCCACCTTCCTGAACACGCCCGCCTGGACCATGTCGGCAGAGGCCTTCTACTACGTCATCTTTCCCTGGCTGGCACGCTGGAAGCGGCCTGAGCGTGTTGCCCCGCACCTGGTGAAGATGGGCGGCATATGGCTGCTGGGGATGCTTCCCGGCGCACTGTATATGGCATTCAAACCGGACGGAATTGCACATCCTGACCGGTGGAGTTACGGCCCATGGTTGTGGGCGCTCAAATATACTCCTTATGCTCACGTGGCCGGTTTCATCTTCGGCGTGATGCTGGCCGGGCTGGACGAGGTGATGGCGCGCACCAGCCGTCTGCGCTTATGGCTGGGGCTGGGCGGCTTTGCCGGCATCTACGGCCTGCTGGCGCTGGGGCCGCGGATGCCCTACGCCATCATGCACGAAGGCCTGCCGATGCCCCTGTTCGGCTGCATCATTCTGGGGCTGGCCGGGGAGAATCCGCTGGCGCGGCTACTGTCCCTGCGCCCGCTGGTGTTTGTGGGCGAGGCCAGCTACTGCATCTATCTGCTGCACTTCAACCTGTGGAACCTGATTCACGACACGCATGTGCTGGATCGTGTGGGGCTGAGCCGGTTCGATCCGTGGATCAGCTACGCGGTGTTGATTGGGATAGCGCTGCTGGCGCTGCACCTGGTGGAGAAGCCGGCACAGCGGCAACTGCGCAAGTGGATGGGGGCGTAGCGGGGCTTTCGCGCAACAAAAAGCCCAGCCGCGCGGGCCGGGCTTTCCTGCCATCGAACGTCTTTACCGTTACGGGGAAATCGATTCCACCTCGTGGCTGCCGGCGGGAACGGTGATCACCGCGCTGGGCTTCGCGCCGGAGGGATAAGGCGAGGCCTGGTCGGTGGTCAGCACGCCCGAATCCGGATTCAATGTGAAGCCGGAGACGGAGTTGCCCAGTTTGTTGGCGGTAAAGACGAAGCGTCCAATCGACGCATCCACCGTAATGGCGACCGGCTGGGTGTCTGTGCTGCTGCTGTTGCTGGCCACGGCCGAGGGCGTGCCGGTGGCGAGATCGATGACGTAAGACGAAACCGTGTTGCTCAGCGAGTTGGCGACGTAGATGTACTTGCCGCGCGGGTCGATCACGACGGCCTGGGGCTCGTTGCCGGTCCTGAAGGGGCCGTTGATGAGGAATTCCAGGTTGACGCCGTCGCGAACCGAGTATCCGATCATTTCGTTGGAGGCGAAGTCAGTGACGTAGACATATTGGTCTGTCGGAGTGGAGGCGATGGCGGTGGGTTTGACGCCGGCTTCCCACGGGCTGTCGACGACTGGGGGAGTGCCGGTGGTTGATGGGGACAACACGCCTCCCGAGCCGATGGTGAAGCCGAAGACCCAGCCGGGATTGGCGGTGCTGGTGGTCGTGCCGCCGGGGTTGTAGGCGGATTGATCGTAGGCGGTGACGAAGACGGCATTGCCGGTTATGGCGCTGTTGTTGACCAGCACGGTGATGCCGGTGGGAATCAGAACATCGTTTGCATAAGTATCAGAAACACCGGCAAGGCTGAGGGTCTGCTGCGAAGCCTGGGAGCCGATCGTACCATTGGTCAGAGAATAGGCCGTAAGCACAGTGGGATTGGGTCCGGAGAGCACATAAAGGTAGGTTCCGGCCGAGTTCACTGCCAGGGCGACGGGTACGGAGCTGGCGGTGATAGAGTCCGCCTGCGTCAGGACGCCATTGCCGGCGATGGCGAAGTGGACCAGGGTGGGAATTACAGCAGGGATTACGTTGGGATTCCCCTGGTTGGCGACGTAGAGATTCTGATAGTCCGAGGTGATGGCCAGGGCTACCGGAGCGGTTCCGCCGCTGGGTACGGCCGGCTGCCCGAAGCGCAGCGCGCCGGATTTCGAGTCTGCGTCGTAGGTTTGGATCTGTCCAGCACTGCCGGATCCCGAGCCCGCGGAACTGGCTACGAAGACAAAGTCGATGGTAGTGATCTCGCAGGAGGTCAAGAGGGTGGCCACCAGGAGGCCTATCGCAGAGACCAGCAAGAGCTGGCTCGATTTGCTGAACTTCATGCGCTTCCTTCGTCGTGGGCTATCAAGCTGAAGCCCCAAGAAAACTCGTTTAAGTTGCCCCGTCCGTATTGTAAAAGCCTGGTACGGGGTATTGCTAGTGCTCCTGTCGCCGGCCCCTATTTCTGTATACCGGCCCCCGTGCCGTTATGCGGAATCGCGGCCACGGCTGTCGGCTGGGCGTTGGCCGTATAGGGAGAGCCTTGCGAATTGACGAGCGTGCCGGCGGTGGGACTCAACTCAAAGCCGGAGACGGTGCCGTAGACCGTGGTGCCAAGATAGTTGGCGGTGTAAAGGAAGTGGTTGGTCGACGGATCGATGCCCATGGCCACCGGCTGCAGGCCTGTGCCGAAGGTACCGAGGCTGGTGAGGGCTCCGCTGTCCATCGAGTAGGCCGTAACCGTCGAGTCCAGCGAGTTGGTGACGTAGGCGTAAGGGTACGAGGGATCGACGACCATGGCGGAGGGTTGGTTTCCGGCCGGGAAGGGATTGCCGATGAGCGGAGTCAAGAGGCCAGTGCCGGATGCAACCGAGTATCCAAGGACTTTGCCGTTAGCCACGTCGGTGACGTAAACATAGCTGCTGGAGGGATCGCTGGCGATGGCGGAGGGACAGGTCCCCACGATAAAGGGAGCGTTGAGGAATGCGGAGACACAGGTCTCCACGGCAAAGGGGCCGTCGGCCACGCTGCCCAGGGGCTTGCCGTCGTTGAGCGGAGTAAGCACGCCGCCTGAGCCAACCGAGAAGCCGAAGATATAGTTGGCGTTGGCGCCTGCGGTGGCATCGTAAGCGGCCACGTACATATAGGCGCCCGAGTAGAGGATAGTGATTCCTGTGGGCTCCAGCACGTGGCTGGGACTGCCGGGCAGGCTCAGCGGCCAGTAGGCGGCGCTGATAGTCGGATTGACGGCTGGCGGTCCCAGCGTGAGGGGGGTAGAGCCGGAGGCGGGAGTGAGGGGATAGACGGCGATGGAACCCGAGCACGGCTGCGCGGTGGAGCAGGTGGGCAGGGGCTGGTAGGTGTCCACGACGAACAGGTTCAAACCGTTGACGGCAACGGCAAGGGGGAAGACCCCTGGCGTATTGACGGTGTTATACGGATAGAGTTTGCCGTCGTTGCCGATGACGAACTGGACGATGGTGTTGTCGTCCTGATTGGCCACAAACAGATTCGTATTGTCGGAGGAAACGGCTTCAGCCACGGGATTGCGTCCGCCCGAAGGAAAGGGCGAGGATGGAATCTGGCGCATAAAGCCGGACTCCGAGTTGATCTCGAAGACGTCGATCTCGCCGTAGTTGTTGGGTCCGGCGGCCTTGGAGCAGGCCACGTAAACGAAATCCACGGTGAGCGTTTCGCAAGCGGTGATCATGCCGGCTACCAGGAGGCCGGCCGCGGAGACCAGCAGCAGCTGGCTCGATTTGTTGAACTTCATGCGCATCTTTCGTCAGCGGGGTGAGAACCTCAGGCCCCTAAAAATCGGGTTTGGAATCGAACCCCAGGGCGTGGAAGGAAAAAGCCGCGCCCGGCATTCGGCTACGTTCATGAAGAATCCGGTTTTCAAAAACCCGGTGCGGAGTCCAGCCGGCCGGCTGACGCCCGCACCATTTACAACAGCATTCGGCGATTCTCTAGTTCGTGCGCCCGTCCATCAGGCACCAGGTGGCCGGACCAGCCAGCGTGTAGTTTGAGGGCACATTGTGGTTCTGGGCGAGCGGCACAAGGGCGCCGTCGTTCTGGTCAAGCGAATTGCCGCTTACGGTTGAATCGATGAAGTTGGCCGTGTAAAAGAACTGGTTGGATGGATCCTCAACCAGGCACTGCGGGCCGGCACCGGTGGTGAACGGCAAGTTGGGCATTTCGGTGAGTTGGTGCGTAGTGGGGTCGATGGTGTAGCCGGTAATGCCGCTCAGCGGAAGGGTCGGGGTGCTGGGGTTGCCCAGGTTGGCCACGTAGATCCACTTTCCCCTGGTTTCCATCACAAGGAAGATGGGGTTGGATTGTGCCGGATCGTCGGGCACGGCTCCGCCGGTCTGCGACTGGAGAGCGCCGTTGGTACCGACGGTGAAGGGCAGAATCTGGCTCTGCGAAGTCGCGGTTGTGCTTCCGTTCAAATAAATCGGTTCGTTGTCGAGCACGTAGAGGTACGAGCCTCCAATGGAGAAGGCCGTACCCGAGGGCACGCCGGGCCCGCTGGGCAGGCTGCTGTCGGTAATCGGCTGGGAGCTGTTCTGGTTGATGGTCAACTGCCCGGTGCCGCCGAAGGTGTATGGGAAGACTATGGAGCCGCCGGTGTAGGGGTAGCTTTGTGTAGTCGCTGGCGTCGCACTGAGCGTGAGGAAGAATCCGGTAGATTGAATGAAGTCGACGGGATTGACCGGAACCGGGAAGTAGGTCAGGGGCGCGCCGCCGGCCGCTGTAACCTGGGCATTCTCGATCAGTGACAGGCGGCCCGTGCTCTGGTTGATGGAGAAGGCTGTAATGTCGCCGCAGGTTTGGACGCCGCCCAAGGCCAGCGCGCAGCCATCCGTGCTGGACGGGTTATTGTTGTCCGGGGAGTCGTGGTCCAGCACGAAAATATAATTTTGCGAGCTGTCGGCGAGGATGCGGAACGGGTTGATGCCCTGGGTGAAGAACTGCTCCTGCTGGGTGAGGATGCCGTCGCCGCCGACCGCAAACAGGGTGATATTGGAGTTCTGGCAGGGGTCCGCGGTGGTGCAGTCGGATTCGCCCGAGGCGGTTACGCCGCGGTTGAGGACATAAAGGAAACGGCTGCTGGAGACCAGGACGGCGCGAACCGGGTTGGCGCCACCGGAGGAGACGGGCAGTTTGCGGAGGGGCGTCAACTTGCCCGTATTGTGATCGATACTAAAGCCGGAAATGATGCCGTTGCCGGAGGTCTGTGCCGTATCAGTGCCCGTCACATACAAATAGCCGACCGTATAACTCTCGACGCAAGACGTAACGCAGAGGAGCAGCGCAGCAGAGAGGGCGCTCATCAGAAGTGCCTTGCCGAATTTCGTAAACTTCATGCGATTCCTTCATCCTGGTCAGGCGTGTGCCGCCAAGTTGGCTAGATCCACAGCAGAGCTGGGTAGGGACAGGTCCCTGTTGCATTGTAAAAGGCGAGGGCAGGTTATGCCTAGTATTGGACTGAGACTGGGCAAAACCGCCCATTTTTTCCAAGACCGGGCCTCTCCGGCGCGTCCAAACCGGCGTCCGGCTGACTTGCGATGCAATTTCGGGCGCGATTGAGGTTTGGACGCCGGAATGGCGGGAAAGGTCAACGCGCATGCGCCGGGAAAGTGCGAACCGGGCAGGGCGGCCGTTTTCCACCCCATCGATGCCCACTTCGCCGATGGAGTGGAATCCGGGCGGTTTACCAGACGCGGCAGGAGTTGGCCGGGAACATGGGTTGGCCCCTGGTGCATGCAAAGGCCTTGCCGAATGCGTCGAAGTTCCTCACCGAGCCGTTTGTGCGCCAGCGGCCGGGCGAGTGGGGGTCAGTGAGCGCGGACTGGCGGACCGACTGCTCGGTATGGTTCTCGCACCACACCTGGCCGAAGCTGAGGAAGTAGCGCTGCGCCTCGGTGTAGCCGTCGATTTTGTCGTCGATGGATTTGCCCTGGCCGGCGAGCGTGTCCAGCAAGGCCATGTAGGCGATGCGCAAGCCGCCGTTGTCGGCCGTGTTCTCGCCCAGGGTGAGCTTGCCGTTCAGCTTCTGCGCGGGAACGTCGTCATGCGCCGGAGCCGCCTCAAATCCGCTGTACTCGTCGGCCACGCAATCGGTGCGCCCGGTGAAGGCCTTGCGGTCCTCGGCGGTCTGCCACTCGCGCAGGTTGCCCTTGCCGTCGTACTTCGAGCCCTGGTCGTCGAATCCGTGGGTCATTTCGTGGCCGATGACCACGCCGATGCCGCCAAAGTTGACGGCCGGGTCGATGGTGAAGTCAAAAAACGGCGGCTGCAGGATGCCGGCGGGGAAGTTGATGTCGTTGAACGATTGGTCATAATAGGCGTTGACCGTGGGCGGCGTCATGCCCCACTCCTTCTCGTCCACCGGCTTGCCCAGGTGATTCAGGTTCCAGTCGCGTTCGAAGACCGCGTTGCGGTGCAGATTGCCGATCAGGTCGTCGCGCTTCACATTCAGTTTCTTGTAGCTGCGCCACTTCTCCGGGTAGCCGATCTTGTTGCGGATCATTCCCAGTTTCTCTTCCGCCGCCTTCTTGGTGGCATCGCTCATCCAGGGCAGGGTCTTGATGTCGTCGCCCAGGGACTTTTCCAGAGCGGCGACGAGCTGGTCCATGCTGGCCTTGGCCGCGGGCGGAAAGTTCTTCTTGACCCAGTCCTGGCCCACGGCCTCGCCCAGGGCGCCGTCGGTCATGGCGGAGCACTGCTTCCAGCGCGGCGTGTGTTCCTTTTGCCCGGAGAGAGTCTTGCCGAAGAAGGCGAAGTTTTCGTCGTAGAAGGCCTTGGGCAGGTTAATGGCCGAGGCATGGATCAGATGCCAGCGGAAGTAGGACTTCCAGGCGTCGATGGGCTCTTTGGCGATCAGCTCGTTCAGGGCCTTGAAGAAATTCGGCGTGGTCACGTTGAGGGTATCGAATTGGCCCACCTTTACGGCCTTGAAGTAGACGGTAAAGTCGAAGTCCGGAGCCAGCTTCTGGAAATCGGCCACGGCGTAGATGTGATAGGTCTTCTCCGGGTCGCGCAGATCCACGCGGGCTGTGGAGGCTGTGGCCAGCGCGGTCTCGATCTCCAGCACCGACGCGGCTTCTTTGGCTGCACGGTCAGGAGAATCGCCGGCCAGGGTGAACATTTTGGTCAGATGATCGACGTATTGCCTGCGAATTTCCTGGAAGTGCTTGCTGTCCACGATGTAGTAGTCGCGGTCGGGCAGCGAGAGGCCGGCTTGCCCAATGCCGGCGATCTGCTTGGAAGAGTCCTTATCATCCTGCTCGACGCCGAAGTGGAAGAGCGGGGCCGGGCTGCCTTTTTCCGCCAGGTCGCCGATGAGGGTGGCCAGCTTGTGAGCGTCCTTGAGGCCGGCGATGCGCTTGAGGCCGGGTTGCAGCGGCTTTAGGCCCTTCTGCTCCACCAGATCGGTATTCGTGCAGGCGGCAAAGTAGTCGCCATATTGCTTTTCCAGCGGGCTTTTGGGGTTCTCGGCGGCGGCGTTCAGTTCCTGCCACAGCAGATAGATGTTGCGCTCGCGCAGCAGAGAGAACGATCGCACCCAGCGCACCTGGTCGGCCGGAAGGGGGTTGTTCTTGATCCAGTTGCCGCAGGCGTATTGGTAGAAATCCGTGCAGGGATCGGCGGTGGTGTCAATGGCCGAGAGGTCGAAGCTCTTGCTGATCGGCGGGGGCGTAGGCTGGGACGGGGACGCGTTGGCTTGCGGGGCCGCGGGCGGAGCCTGCGCCAGGGCGGGTCCGGATACCAACAACAGGGCCGCCAGCAACAGGATGGATGCGAGACGGATACGGTTCATCGAAATGTCCTCTTGGAAACATGGTCAACCGGCCAAGTCTGCCTGCGCCTGAAGCGCTGTGGTGGAGGCCGGGATTCTGTCTGAAGCAGCCAATTTGGTGCGGGCTGCGCTGCATAGGAGGCTATCACGACGGGAGGGGGCGCGGCTGGCGAGGTTCGATCACATTCACCAAGCCGCAAGTTCAAGGATTTTGTTGAAGATTGCCGATTACTGGGTGTGATATATTCACTTCCGTGCCGCTCGCGGCTCAAACGCGATTCCCCGGCATTGGAGGTTGGTCATGCGCGTGCTTATGCTGGTTCAATTGCCCATTGAACCGTTCAACACAGCTGCAAAGAACGGCACTGTGGGGGCGAAGATGCGTCAGATTCTGGACGCCACGAAGCCGGAGGCTGCCTATTTCACTGAACGGGATGGCCGCCGCGGCGGCATCCTGGTGGTGAACGTCGATAAACCCTCCGATATCCCCAGGCTGGCCGAGCCCTGGTTTCTCAGCTTCAACGCCGAAGTCGAGTTGCGCATTGCCATGACGCCGGAAGATTTGGCTCACGCGGACCTGGATGCGCTGGGAAAGAAGTGGGCTTAGATACATAGCTCGTCGAAAACCGGCGCATTCCGCGGACAATTTTTGCTACACTCCTTTTGCGGTTTCCTTGGAGGCAAATTAATGTTCACGCGGAAGAACCTTGCCATCGCGGCGCTGCTGGCAATCTGGGCGGTGGCGCTGCCTGCGCAACCGGCTGCGCCGCAGCCCTCGACCGGGCGCACCCTGGTGCGCGCCGGTCAACTGCTGGATGTGAAAACCGGCAAACTGCTCGACGGCCAGACCCTGGTGGTGGTGGGCGAGACCATCCAATCCATTGCGCCCACCGCTCAAGTTCCCGCTCAGGCCAGCGATACGGTAGTGGATTTGAGCGGGCTTACGGTGCTGCCCGGCCTCATCGACGTGCACACGCACCTGACCTACGATCCGAACTTCGATCCTTACCACGAGCTGACCAGAACCGATGCGAAAGAAGCCATCAATGGGGTGGTGAACGCCCGCGCCACGCTGCTGGCCGGAATTACCTCAGTGCGCAACGTAGGCGCCAATGGCTACACCGACGTGGACCTGCGCGACGCCATCAATGCGGGGCAGATTCCGGGGCCGCACATGCTGGTGAGCGGACCTGCGCTGGGCATTACCGGCGGGCACTGCGACGATAACCTGCTGCCGCTGAGATTTCACGCGGTGGGCGACGGCGTGGCCGACGGCATCGCCGAGGTGCAGCACAAGGTGCGCCAGAACATCAAATACGGGGCCGACCTGATCAAGATCTGCGCCACCGGCGGCGTGCTGTCAAAGGGAGACGATCCGCAGGCCTCGCAGTACACGCTGGAGGAGATGCAGGCCATAGTGGCCGATGCCCACCGGCTGGGCCGCAAGGTGGCCGCGCACGCGCATGGAGCGCAGGGAATTCTGTGGGCTACCGAGGCCGGCGTGGACTCGATCGAGCACGGCAGCTACATCAACGATGAAGGCATCGCGGCGATGAAGAAGCACGGCACTTATCTTGTGCCCACGCTGTACCTGGAAGACTGGATGCTCGAGAATGGCCACCTTCCGCCCTATTCTCACCAGAAGATGATCGATGTGAGCGCCGTGGCCAAGGGCAACATCAGGCGCGCCATGCAGGCCGGCGTGAAGATTGCGATGGGCACGGATGCGGCGGTTTATCCGCACGGATTGAACGCGCACGAACTGGACGTGTATGTGAACCAGCTGGGCATGGAGCCGCTGGCGGCGCTGCAAACGGCCACCGTGAACGCCGCCGACCTAATGGGCTGGAGCGCGAAGACCGGCAGCCTGGAAGCGGGCAAGTGGGCGGACATGATTGCTGTCGAGAAGAATCCGCTGGAAGACGTGCGCGTGCTCCAGAACGTGAAGTTCGTGATGAAGGCCGGGGCGGTCTACAAGAACGAGAGCAAGTAAACCCGGACCTGCCGTGAACCGGGCCCTGCGCCGGCCGCGCTAGCGGAGTTGGGCCAGCGTAAATCGCGCGGCCGGGAGACCGGGTTTCGCCTGCACGGCCAGGTTCAGTTCCTGCATTGCCTTCTGCTTATCGTCGAGTCCGAGATCACTCAAACCCGCGACGTAATGGGCGATTGCGAAGCGCGAACGCTCGAGCAGCAGATTCGAAACCGGAGCAGCGGGATCGAATTGCGCCGGCTGCTGCTGAAGGATGCGATTGGCGCGGTCAAGAAGAGCCTGGAAGCTGGCGTTCGCCTGATCTTTCTGGCCCAATGCTCGCAGCGAGAAGGCCTGGTAACAGGCTTGAATTGCCTGCGGGCCGATGCGCCCGGAGTCTTCGTGTCCGCGCGGCGCCGGGATCGCGACCGCGGCCGATTTCTGCCAGTATTGTTTCGCTTGTTGCTGGTCGCCCAGGGCCTGGTACGCCTTGCCGATCCAGTAGTCGGCTTCCGGCTCGCGATTGATCCTCTCCTCGGAGGGAAGGTTGGACGGCGTCTCCAATGCCGCCTTGAAATCGGCGATGGCATCCTGAGCCTGCCCGGCCTGCAAGCGCTGCCGGCCGCGCAGCAGATGAGCATCGGCCCAGTCGTCGGCCACGCTCAGGGTTCCGCCCTCCCAGACGGAAAATTCCTTGCTGCCGAGCAGGCCGATGGCCTGGTCGAATTTACCCAGAGCCACCAGCAAATTGATCTCGCGGGCCAGAGAGTCGTCGCGCTGGGCCACTACGTCGCGGTTATCTTCGAGAAGCGCCAGACGCTTTTCCGGAGCGGCGCCGGCGGCCTCATACATTTCGTCGAGCTCGGTAAAGTGCAAGGGGTACTTGCGCGGGAGCGATACGGCCAGCTCCATTTGCGCGATGGCCTTGTCCAGCGAGTTGCCGGAGTTGCGCTGGGACCAGGCGATGCCCAGGTTGCGGTGCACGATGGCGTTCGAGGGGTCCAGAGCCGCCGAAGCCTGCCACAGCGCGACGGCCTCGTCGGGCTGCGAGTCGAAGAGCAAGTTGCCAAGATAGTACGGAGCGCGCGCATCCTGCGGATTCGCTTTCATCGCGCCGCGCAGAACCTCGACCGCTTCATATTGGAAGGGAAACACATAATCCGGGGGCATCTTGGCGGCCAGGGCGTAGTCTTCCGAGGCCTTTTGCGGCTGATTCATCTTTTCAGCAAAATATCCCCGGTAGTAATAGAGCATGGGCTGAATTGCGGATTTATCCGGAGCCGCGGCTATCGATCGGGAGAGAATCTCCGCGCCGTCGCTCCACAGGCCGGCGTTGAAGTATTCGGCGGCGGTCTCCTCGGCGGTGGGCGGGAACTGGTTCATGGCTGCCGTGAGTTCGTTGCGGGTCTCGGGACGGTCCGAGGCCAGCCAGCGTTCCGCCATGGTGCGAACATCCAGCGGGTCGATGCGATGGGTCGCGGCCAGGACCTGGATCGCCTCCTGCTTGCGGCCCATATGGCGCAGCAGCGCGGCTTTCAGGTTCACGGCGCGAATGTTCAGTTCGTTGCTGTCGAGAGAGCGATTGACGAAGTCGAGAGCTTGCGCCAGATCGCCGCGCCTGGTTGCAATTTCAGCCAGGCCGTAGTAACCGGCTGAGCGCCAGGGCAGATTCCATGTGGCCAGATAGAAATTTTTGTATGCCTCGTCGAAGCGGCCTTCGGCTTTCAAGGTGAGTCCCAGGTAATAAAGCGGCTCGGCGTCCCTGGGGGTCGTGAACTGGTATGTAGGCCGCTCCAGGGCCTTGCGGAGAAACGTTTCGGCTTCAGGGAAGCGAGCCTGGCGGAAGCGGGTGATGCCGAGCGCGGTGTTGACCCTGACGTCGCCGGGATCGCGGCGCAGGGCTTCGTTCCAGTAGTCCTCGGGATCAGGGGACGAAGCGTGAAACTGCTGCAGGCGCATGCCGGCTAGATAAAGTTCCTCGTTGGTCTTGATCTCCTGGGGCGGCAGAGGGCGCGTCACCGGCTTGGGCATCGTCTCGGGCGTGAGGCGCACCGGCGAATAGGCCACCAGCTCCCGGCCCTCCATGGAGAGCGAAGCACGCAGATCGTGCTCGTCAATGCCCGCAGGAACGGCAACCTGTTTTACCCACGGCTTGCCGGGATCGATGGCAATTTTTTCCCGCAGCAGAACCTGGGGACCGGCTTCAAGCAAGACCGTGGCCGAGGGGTGCGCCGAGGTGGTATAGAAGCCGAGTTTTGCGGTCCCGTCCTTCCCGACGTCCAGGTTCACCGCCGCATCCAGATTTGCATTCTTCACGCCATCGATGTCGCGGAAGGGATACCAGTACATGGAAAACGTCTTTGCGTCGAAGGGCTGGAGCCAGGTGTAGTCGGGCTGGTTGTCGGAGTAAGCGCCGCGCATCAGTTCTTCATAAGGGCCGTCTGTATCGGTCAGGATTTTGTCCCACATGCGCCCCCGCGGGCCGTTGCCCCAGGTCCATACCTTCTTGCCGGGGGCGACGTTGCCATCGGCGATGCTCAGGACGCCGGCCTGCTTTCCGTGGTCGTATCCGGCGAAGAAGTCGTCGGTGTAGTTCCAGGCGAAGACGGAACTGGGATCGTAGTGGTTCTTGTACCAGCTGATATCCACGCCCCTGGTGAAATCCTCGTTGTTATAGACGGAGTCGGCGATGGGCCACTTCACGAACTGATTCTTGAAGTGAAAGGTGCCGAGTTGCGTGCTGGGCGGGAAGATGGTCTGATACTGGTCGTTCACCGATACCGCGACGTTGGCGAAGCAGAGCATGGTTTCGACCACAGGCGTGCGGTTCACGATGCGCACCTGGGCTTCCAGGTAGGATGTGCCCGGCCTGAGCGTATAGCCGACCGCCCAGCGCATGCGGTGACGGATCTCCAACTCGCCCACCCAGACCGTCTGGCTGCCATCCGGGTTGTGCTCGATGCGATATTGCACGGGGAGAACGGTGGTGGCGCGATGATGGTGGGGAATGTTCCACTCGATGCCGCCGGAGATCCAGGCCCCGATGAGGCCGATCAGCGCCGGCTTGATGACGTGCTGGCGGTAAATGAAGTTGTAGTTGTTGGTCTTATCGATCCCCTCGAAGAGACGGCCGCCGAGTTCCGGAAGAACGCCGATCTTTATGTATTGATTTTCGAGATAGACGATCTTATACGTTTTATCCGATTTCTTATGCGTCAGAGAATCATATAAGGGATAGGGATAGACGATGCCCTGGGCTCCCTGCGAGTTGCGGCCGAGATTGAAGATCGGGTTGGGCTCCGGGGCGCCGATAGCATATGTGGGAATCACTATCTTCTCTTCCCAGACTTTGACGGGGGTTTGCTGGGCGCGGAGCGAAGGCAGTGTTGCGCAGGCGAGAACAGCCGCGAACAGCAGCGCTGCCGGATTGCCGTAGATACGTTTCATGCAGTTTTTCCTCTGATTTTGAAGGGCAATAGCAGGGTACGACCGGCGTTGGCGCAGCGTCAAACGGCGCTCCCGATCCCTCCATCGGCGGCAGCGATTGCCGACTTCCTTGACAAAACGTACAGGAAAGCTGTACGTTTGAAGATTGGAGGGCTGCCGGGATGGCTGTGGAAACCACTTATACCGCTCTGCGCGAAAAGCTGGCTGGGTTTCTCGATCGGGTGACGGACGACCGCGAAGTGGTGATTGTACGGCGGCGCGGGGCGCGGGACGTGGCTTTGGTTCCCGCCGATGAACTTGCCGGGTTGATGGAGACGGCGCACCTGCTGCGCTCGCCGAAAAATGCCCAGAGATTGCTTGAGTCCCTGCGTGAGCTGGAGCGAGGCGGCGGAGAAGTGATGACCTTGGACGAGCTTCGTCATTCTGTCGGTTTGGACAAGGCGAGCTGATCGAATCCATGAGCAAGCCAACTGACCGCATCGCGGTAATCTCAAGCAAGTTTCGAGAAGATTTGCGGTACTGGATTGAGACGGACCGCAAAACCGCGCTCCGCGTCATTGATCTGATGGCAGCAATCCTCGCTGAGCCATTCTCGGGCATCGGCAAGCCGGAGCCGCTGAGGTTCGAACTGGCCGGTTGCTGGAGCCGCCGCATCACTCAAGAGCATCGGCTCGTCTACCGCGTCATCGCCGACCGCATCGAGTTCCACCAGGCGCGGTATCACTATGAATAAGACAGGGAATAGGGAACAGGATTCTGCCCAGTACTTATGCAGACACGAGATGCCTTCGCAAGTGATTAAAGTTGAGAGCCTCAAGTCCTGACTCATTCATCTTCTTCACAAGTCGCGCATCATCGGTAACGATCAGGTATTGGCGGGAAACGAGCGCCAGGGCGCTGTCGGTCAGGCCCAGAAAAGGAAACTCCGGTCTTTGCGCCGCCTCCATGCTGGCGATCCGCAGTTCGTCGATCGTTACGAAGGTTGCATGGAATTGTTGGAGGATTTCCTTCTTGGTCCGCTCGGGAAGATCGTTGGTCAGATTGCTGACCTCTGTCAAGACGTGCGACGTAGTGACGGCTTTGTTGAAGACTTTCTTGAGGCGAAGCAAAATCCGGTAATCGTCCGTACTGTAATCCGATAGTTTATTGAACTTGCCGTCGCCCACCAGGCGCAGATCGCAGTTGCCAACCAGATAAAGAAGCGCTAGGTTTGCATCGATAAGTATACCCTTCGATATATATTTGCCGATCAGTGTTTCTGCGTATGTGCTCATCTCCCCCAAGCACCTATTGAGCTTATTTCGCCGCTATCGCGTTCAACAAAAATTTGTCGAAAAAGACGGGGATCTCCACCCATGACATCGGATAAGGTTCCAGGTTTTCCGGACTTGAAGGAAATAACCACTCTCCACATCGGATTCTGTACGTACTTCGGGCTGCCAGGAGTGCCCCCATTCGGGCTGGCAGCGTGGCGTCCTTTCCTAAACTCGACCTCTTCCAGCAGAATGTCCTTTGCCTCCGGAAAGAAACCTTCGACGCAGGCTATCGCAGCCTTTACCGCTCCCTTCATATCAATGGCGGCACGTTGGGGAATGGAATTGGGTTTGGCAGTGATAGCGGCAGTTTTCTTCGAAATTGGCGGCGTGGGCGTAGCCGCAACTCCCTTCCGACTTGTTTTCACTTCAGCCATGCCTGTTCTCCTCGGAATCAACTCAATCATAGCGCATTTGCGAGGTCATTAATGATTGTCTTTACATTCCGGCCTTGGTCCTGCCACAATAAAAAGTGGACACCCAGACAATCGTCATTCTCGATTTTGGCTCGCAGTATACGCAGCTGATTGCGCGGCGGATACGCGAGCAGAACGTCTTCTCCGTAGTGCTGCCCTGCACGGCGCCTCTCAGCGAGATTCAGGCGCTCAAACCGCTGGGGATCGTTCTCTCCGGCGGGCCGTCGTCGGTGTACGATGCGGACGCGCCGACGGTCGACCCCAAATTTCTCGAACTTGGCGTGCCCGTGCTCGGCATCTGCTATGGGCTGCATTTCATCGTTCACCATTTGGGCGGCAAGGTGAAGTCGGCGCCGCTGCGGGAGTACGGGCACGCCGAAGTGACCGTCGAGGACGGTGCGACGGCGCTGTTTAAGGGGCTGCCGGCTACGCTCCAGGTGTGGATGAGCCACGGAGACGAGGCGTTGGAGCTGCCGGCGGGCTTCCGGCGCACGGCAGTGTCCGCCAATGCGCTGGCAGGAATTGCCAACGAGGAGCGGCGCATCTGGGCGGTGCAGTTCCATCCCGAGGTGCACCACACGCCGCTGGGTCCGCAGATCATTAAAAACTTCGTATTTTCCATATGCGGGGCGCGCGGCGACTGGACCCCTGCACACTTTATCGAAACCACGGTGGCCGTAATTCGTGAAAAGGTGGGCAAGGACCACGTGATTTGCGGGCTCTCCGGCGGGGTGGACTCGTCGGTGGCGGCGATGCTGGTGCACAAGGCCATCGGCAGCCAGTTGACCTGCGTCTTCGTGAACAATGGGGTGCTGCGCAAGAACGAGTTCGTGAATGTGCAGAAAAACCTGCGCGACAAGCTGGGGCTGAACATAGTGGCCGTGGACGCGAGCGAGCGGTTTCTCAAGCAGTTGGCCGGGGTGATCGATCCGGAGACCAAGAGAAAGAGGATCGGCGCGGAATTTATTGCGGTCTTCGACGATGAGGCGACGCGGATTGCGAAGCAGACCGGCGGAGTGGATTGGCTGGTGCAGGGCACGCTTTATCCGGACGTGATCGAGTCGTCCAGCGTGAAGGGGCCGAGCCAGACCATCAAGAGCCACCACAACGTGGGCGGCCTGCCCGTACGGATGAAGCTAAAGCTGATCGAGCCGCTGCGGGACCTGTTCAAAGATGAGGTCAGGCGCATTGGGCGCGACCTGGGGATGCCGGAAGAGATTCTGGGGCGGCAGCCGTTTCCCGGGCCGGGACTGGCGGTGCGCATCCTGGGCGAGGTGACGCGGGAGCGCGTGGCGCTGCTGCAGGAGGCCGATGAGATCGTGGTGGGCGAGATCAGGGCCGCCGGGCTCTACTCGACCATCTGGCAGAGCTTTGCCGTGCTGCTGCCGGTGATGAGCGTGGGCGTGATGGGCGACCAGCGCACCTATGCCTACACTGCGGCGGTGCGGGCGGTGCATTCGGAAGACGGCATGACCGCCGACTGGACGCCGCTGCCCTACAAGGTGCTGAAGCGCATCTCCAGCCGCATTGTGAACGAGGTGCGGGGGATCAACCGCGTGGTCTACGACATTACCTCGAAGCCGCCGGGCACGATCGAGTGGGAATAATTTGTCATTCAGGCGGGCGCGCCTGAAGCAGTAATTTACCAGCCGGACTGGAGATGGCTTGAAAAGAATTCGAGCGACCTTTCGAGGCCTTCCCTGAGGGTGATGCGCGGCTCCCAGTCCAGCAGTGCGCGAGCCTTGGTGATGTCGGGGCAGCGGCGCGTGGGGTCGTCCTGGGGCAGGGATTCAAAGCGCAACTCGCTCTTCGAGCCTGTCACTTCCAGAACGGCCTGGGCGCACTCGAGGATGGTGAACTCCTGGGGGTTGCCGAGGTTCACCGGCAGGTGTTCGGCAGAGCGCGAGAGGCGCAGAATGCCGACGATCAGATCGTCCACATAGCAGAAGCTGCGGGTCTGGCTGCCGTCTCCGTAGATGGTGAGCGGCTGGCCGCGCAGGGCCTGCATCATGAAGTTGGAGATCACCCGGCCGTCGCTGGGGCGCAGGCGCGGGCCGTAGGTATTGAAGATACGGGCTAAATGAGTATTAACGCCGCGCGAGCGGTGATAGGCCATCACCAGCGCCTCGGCGTAGCGTTTGGACTCGTCGTAGACCGAGCGCGGGCCGACCGGGTTCACATGGCCCCAGTAGTCCTCAGACTGCGGATGCTCTAGCGGGTCGCCGTAGCACTCCGAGGTGGAGGCGTGCAGGAAACCGGCGCCGTATCTGGCTGCTAACTCGAGAGTGTTTTCTGTTCCGATGGAGCCCACCCGCAGGGTCTCCAGCCCCAGGCGAAGATACTCGGGCGGGCTGGCCGGGGAAGCAAAATTGAAGACGTAATCCACCGGTCCCGGATCGAAGTCCGGTCCGAAGGGCTGGCAGATATCCCGCTGCTCGAAGGTGAAACGCGGCTCCTGGGCCAGGTGGGCGAGGTTTTCCGGGTCGCCGGTGGAGAGGTTGTCGACGCCGACTACGGTGTGACCCTCGCCCAGCAGGCGGTCGGTGAGGTGAGAGCCAAGGAATCCGGCGGCGCCGGTCACAAGTACGCGCATGATCAAAAGTCTATGCTCCGAAACTCAAAAAAAGTGGCGCGGAGTTGGTGAAAGGCGGGCAGCCGGAGGAGCCGTTTGGAGCACCGATTCCTACACGACCGGCCCGCGCGGCTTGCCCTGCTGCTCGTGATACCTTGCCGGCCGGCCCACGCTAACGTATGTGAATCCATGATCCTGCATCACTTGCGGCTTATACAGGTTGCGGCCGTCAATGACGATGGGGAAGCGGACCGCCTGGTTGAGCCGGGCCAGGTCAATCGAGGCAAACTCCTTCCAGTCAGTCAGGATCAGCACCGCATCGGCGCCGGTGGCCGCTTCATAGAGGTCGCCGGCATAGTGAAGCTTCTCAGAGGGCGGTAGCTCGGCCCTGGCGCGCTCCATGGCCGCCGGGTCGTAGGCCGATACGATGGCGCCGGCTGCGAGAAGTTTTTTGATCACATCGATGGCGGGAGACTCGCGAATATCGTCGGTATCGCCCTTGTAGGACAGGCCCAGGGCCGCCAGGCGCTTGCCGCGCAGGGTCCACAGCGCGGAGAGCACCTTGTTGAAAAAAACATCCTTCTGGGTTTCGTTGATGTTGCGGATCTCCTCAAGAAGTTGAAAGTCGACGCCCTGCTGCTCGGCCACCCAGTGAAAGGCAGCCACATCCTTTGGAAAACAAGAGCCGCCATAGCCCAGGCCGGCGCACAGAAACCCGGGGCCGATGCGGCTGTCCATGCCCATACCGGCGGCGATGTCTTCGATGTCCGCATCCACGGCCTCAGCCAGGTTGGCTACCGCGTTGATGAAGGAGATTTTCAGCGCCAGGAAGGCGTTGGAGGCGTGCTTGACGATCTCCGCGCTCTGCGCCGAGGTGACCAACAGACGAGCAGGATGGGCGGCGCTCAATGGCCCAGGCAGAGCGCCGGGTTGGGCGTAGTAGCCGCCCCCGGTGAGCGGTTCGTAGATGCGCTTGAGCACCTCGGCGGAGCGCTCGGAGCCTGCGCCCACCACGATGCGGTCGGGATGCAGGAAGTCGCCGACGGCGGTGCCCTCACGCAGGAACTCGGGATTGGAAACCACGTCGAAGTTTTTGGGGTCCACGCCGTGGCGATGCAGCACGCGGCGTATCCAATCGTTGGTGTAGACCGGCACGGTGCTCTTTTCCACGATCACCGTGTAACCGCTGATGGCGCGGGCAATCTCAGCCACCACGGCCTCGACGTAGGAGAGGTCGGCGGCGCCGGTGTCGCCCTGGGGAGTGCCCACGGCGATGAAGATGGCCTCGCTGCGCTCAACGGCTCCGGCCAGATCGCAGGTGAACTCGACGCCGCGGTTCAGGTGTTTGGCCAGCAACTCGGGCAGGTGCCGCTCATAGATGGGCACGCCGCCTTCGCGGAGAGTTTTTACCCTGGCTTCGTCATTGTCCACGCAAACCACGCGATGGCCCATCTCGGCAAAGCAAACTGCGGCAACAAGTCCAACGTATCCTGACCCGACCACGCAGATGGAAACCGGCTTTGACATGCGCTGTGCGTTCTCTCTTTCGCTGCATCCCATGGGAGTTTGCGGCAGGAGGAATTCCGGTCCGATGAGTCTTTCCCTAGGCTATCCGGTTCAGGCGTTGGCGGGCAAACATTGCCGGCTGGCCAGTAGTGGCTCAGTTTGAATTGAAAGAGAAAGAATGGACTCAGAATGCCTGGTCTGTGACGGCAGGACGAGTCTATGCATTCGCACTCACATGGATCGCAGCCGCTACAAGCCGCCAGCTCACCGCGCCACTGTGACCTCTCCACTCAACTGAGTGAGCAGAGCATGCCCTTTCGGGCGGCAAGGGGTGGTTTTTCGTAGACACGCACTCGAATCCGCATGATTGGCATTTGTATATCCCAGAGAATGGGGCTAGCTGTCCAGGCCAATGAATTGTGTCGAAATTCGTGTCATTTGGGAGTTGGTTGAATACGGCAGGATTCTTGTAATTAGGCATTCTTTCCCCCCTCTGTGACAGGTTTTTGCGCAAGATTTGGCTCATTCAGAACTCCGGAGCAGAATTCCTCTTGAGTGAGACGCGATTCACGGATCATCATCTTCATCAGGTAGGCGTCAAACTGATCCTTCCCAAGATCGACTTCTACGATCGCCCGTCGACGTACTCCATCAGCGGCTCTCTCGTATATCTTATGAGAGCCCTTCGTTCTCGCGTGTTTGAAGCCAAGCGATTTAAGATTTGCTTCAACTTCTCGCCGCTTCAGGAGCGGAAGTTTCTTGCCCATCTATAGACGCCCCAGCTTAAGACCTCACTCGGGCAGCTACTGCAAATGGCGGCCCGAGTGCATCTTGGCGGCGCAGTTGCCGCATTCGATAATGTTCGTCTATATCATGCGCGAATGCAACCACCAACCCCATAATAGTGGTTCAAATTGGGAAGCCACAAGATATTGTGTGTGTACGCCAGACTTTTCTCTCTTATACTCAACAGATTGTGTGTTTACTGATTATGATTCATCACCGTATATCCACAGGAGGCCCCGGAATATAACAGGCTGTTACGAAACGCAGATTTTGAGAGTTTGAACCACAATATATCGGACTTCCGAAAAAGTTTATGCCCAATATATGCTCTCAATTTCGAGTTTCGTAACAGCCTGATATAACAGGCCGCTTCACAGAGGAGTGCGTGTGCCAAGCAATTTGTACCGTATATTTATGCCTCTTGAGATCAGATGCCGCAGTGAGAACCGACGGGCCAAGAGGGGACCTCGTAGAACTTCTTTGCCGTGCGTCCGTGCGTCCGAAAGATCAGCTCGATCAACCTGTACTTCAGGTACTCGACTTGGTAACGAATGCGATGACTGAGCGGGGATGGACGCAACACAGACGCCGCCTCATCCGTAGCCAGACCATCAAGAAACACTAGCAAATAACCCTCCATGGCGTCCTGCAAGCCGGCAATCGCAGCTTCCACAGTCTCTGCTTCGACAGAAATATCAAGATCAATGCACTCTGCGACATAGCAACCCGAGCTGAACCGGCGCACAAAACAGCGGAGCGGGAGCAGCGAGCCGTCCTCTGCATCTTGCAGCGTCGGTGCCGCGATCATGGGTTTCCCGCACTTTTCGCAATAGCGGACAGTGCTACCCTCTGAGACGGGAGCGCTTTCAACTGCCTGGTTGGTGGCAACTTCTTCGGTCGCAATCATGATTCTACCTCGCTAATGAGCAATGGACTAATTCCATCGCGCGGCGCTTATTTTCTTGGCGATTTCGACTCGGCGCTTCGCACTGATGGACCTAGCACGTGAAGGGCCACCAAGCTAGCCGACTTTACGAGCCGATTCTTTCCGCTTGTCAGGCGGGGCAGGTTCCGAAAGTGCCGCTTGAACAACCCAGAAAGCCCGCACATTAAGATCCATGCCGCCTCCATGCCCAATAGACGCGCGGCGCGCGGAGAATTCGGGCATGCACTGCACAATACACCAGTTCGTCAAGGGCGCGCCAGAGAAAACGTAGGATTACGCAGGACTTAGGTCATGTGAAGAGACTAACAAGCCCGTACAACTGATTGCAAGAAGAAAATACCACCCTCAGAGTGACCCCTGCGACGGAGGCAGGAATCGCAGGTCACGCTTGGGACATGGCTGAACTTGTGGCCCTAGTTTCAAACTGAGCCACCACCACGTGGTCCGGGGTGCCTTTCTGAAGATATGGGTCGCAGTTGCAAAGGGATTGGCTCCATCCGGACCGGTTTGTCCGGGCTGAATTGCCTGTCTGGTAGAGTGGGGTTACGGCCGGAGATTCGGCTCTGAGCCGGTTGGGTTGCAGCCAGCCGAAGGGCGGGCAAGCGGCTTGTTGTTGGAGGATAGAGGCAACGCGCATGGCATTATCCGGGCAATCCCCGCCTCAAGAACTCGCGCCCTTTCGCATTGATCCCATTTACGATCCCCGGGTGTGGGGCTACCGGGATCTTCGCCCCTGGTATGACCACGTTGTAGAAAGCGGAGATCCCATCGGGGAGGTCTGGCTGACCGGGGATGAGTGTTTGATCGCTACCGGGCCGCACGCCGGACAAAAGCTGGGCGGCTTCTTTGGCCAGATGCCGGAGGCGCTGCTGGGCGCGGGAGTCCCGCCGACGGCCTCGCCGCTGCTGGTCAAGGTGCTGTTTGCCAAGGAGAAGCTGAGCGTGCAGGTGCATCCGGACGACGCGATGGCGCACAAGTACGGCGAGCCGCGCGGCAAAACGGAATGCTGGTACGCGCTGGCGGCCGAGCCGGGGGCGCTGGTGGCCCTGGGGCTCAAGCCGGGCGTCACGCTGGAGCAGGTGAGGGAAGAGATTCACGCGGGCACGCTGGAGGCCAGCCTGCATATGGTGCCGGTGGCGGCGGGAGACCTGATTTTTGTGGATGCCGGGACGGTTCACTCCATCTGGCCGGGGTCGATTCTGCTGGAGACGCAGCAGAACTGCGACCTGACTTACCGGATGTACGACTACGGACGGGGGCGCGAGCTGCATGTTGAGAAGTCCCTGGAGGCCACGAAACTCAAGACCCGCGCGGGGAAGATTCCGGCCAGGGTGCTCAAGGAGCGCACCATTCTGATCGATGTGGAGTACTTTCGCGTGGAGCGGATTCCGGTTGCGGGGAGCCGGCCGAGCGCCAGTCTGCGGGGCGAAGACGAGCCGGCGCGGGGGCTCCAGTATCTTTTTGCGGCGGCCGGGAAGGGCAGAATCGCGGGGCAAGGCTTCGAGCCGGTCGATCTGCCGGTGCGGGGGATGGTGGCTGTGCCGGCGGCTTCGCCTGCATTCACGGTCGAGGATGCGGGCGGCCTGGACCTGATCCGCATTACGCCCAATTGGCCGGAAAAGACCCCATGAGGGCCGGCTGTGCTGGGGTGGAACCGCTTAAGATGACTGATCCCTGCTCGAACGAACCTAAATGGGCCGGATTTGGGAACTCAAACCAGGGGTACAGGTATGGGCTCAAAAATCGTTTCTTTGCAAAATCTTTGCCTTGAAATCCGGAGTTGCCGATGTACACTTTCCCATACGGGGCGATATACCTTGCCCCAAACGGGTTATTGAACATATGACCCAAAGCGGTTATTGTCTCGAGGGGACAGCGGTTTTCCAGTCGATTTTGAGAAAAACCATTGACGCTGAGTGACTTTTTCCTGAAGAAAAAGTCAACTGAAACGATGTAAGAAACATCACATAAAACCGGAGAACAGCATTAAAGTCTGCTAATTCAAAGGAGATGAGACATGGTTTTCGGGCTCAGGGTCAGACAAATGGCCAGGCTGTCACTGGCAGCGCTCATTGTCTCCGCAGCATATCCCCTGTTTTCCCAAGTAGTCCCCGCAGCCACGCAGCAATTCTGGCCGCTTGAAATCGGCGGCGGTCTCTCCTATTTCAGCACGCATGCAGCCAACAAAAATCCTAACATCGACTACACCGCATTTGATGGCAGTCTGCTTGGTCCCGCGGCGTGGGCCGACTGGACCTTCCGCCGAATTCCGCACAGGTTGTACGGACTGGGCTTTGAAGTGGAGGGCCGCCACCTCGCCTATGGCAATACGGGCACTGACGCGCGGCTGCGCGAGGACACCGGCGAAGGCGGCTTCATCTACAAATGGCGCCACTACCGTAATTTCCGTCCCTATGGCAAAGCGATGGCGGGATTCGGCAGCATCGATTTCAACAACGGCTATCCCTACCTTCAGAACGGAGATCATGACACCAGGACTTTTTATTGCCCGGGGGGCGGCGCCGAGTTTCATTTGATGGGCGATCTCTGGGTACGCGGCGACTACGAATTCGAGCTCTGGACACATTTCGGCCGCGCAATTCTCGAACCGAAGGGATTTACCGTCGGCGTCTCCTACGACATGAGAAACTTTCATTTTGGCCGTCAGAAAGAATACTGAGAATATTCATATTGCCGGCAGCCTAAGCGGGTTTCACGCCTGCGCATATTGCCCGGCTTCCCAATCCCTGCTGGTGTGAAATCGTGTTTCCAATGGGCGCGGGAAGGAAGCGTTTCTTATCCCTATCGATGGACGCCTTCGGCATCTTTGCGCGAAGCGTTTGTTTGTTGCTTCATGCATCGAAAGTGCATATTTTTCATCGCGCCGCCATCTGTTTCCGAGGGGTGCGCCTTTCCGTAACCGCCTCTTTCAGGCACAATCTAAAATGATATGAGCTTTCGATTCGTACTCCCCAACGAACTTCGCGGCGCTGTGGATTTGGCTGCCGCCGACTGGCGCGCCAACAACAAGATTGACCGCTTTTGGCAGAAGGACCCCGGCCTGTGGACCCGCGACGGCGAGGAAAAATGGCTGGGCTGGATCGACATCGTCGAACGGCAGCAAAAGGATTTGGCGGCCTTTGCCGCGCTGGCCGCGGACGTGAATACCGCGGGCTTCAAGACTGTCCTGCTGCTGGGGATGGGCGGCTCCAGCCTGTGCCCCGAGGTGCTGGCTGAGACCTTCGGCCGGCAGGCGGGCTTTCCCGCGCTGCACATCGTCGACTCCACCGATCCGGCGCAGGTAAAGGCGGCTCGCGACAAGGTGAACCTGAAGGAAACGCTGGTGATCGTGGCCAGCAAATCCGGCTCCACGCTGGAACCGAACATTCTGAAACAGTATTTTTTTGAGGAGATGAGGAAGGCCGTGGGCGCCGGGAAGGCCGGCAGCCATTTCGTGGCCATTACCGACCCCGGCTCGAAGATGGAGGAGGTGGCCAGGGCCGACGGCTTCCGGCACATCTTCTATGGCGATGCGCAGATCGGCGGGCGCTACTCGGCGCTCTCGAACTTTGGCGTGGTGGCTGCCACTGTGGCTGGATTGGATGCGGGCAAGCTGCTGGCCGAGGCGGCCAAGGCCGTGGCTTCGGCCAGACAGGCGCCGGGAGAGAATCCCGCTGTCGAACTGGGGCTGATTCTGGGCACGGCAGCCAACGCCGGACGGGACAAGCTCACTATCTTTACCTCGCCTGAGATCTACGACCTGGGCGCGTGGCTGGAGCAGTTGATCGCCGAATCCACCGGCAAGCTGGGCAAGGGGATCACGCCGGTGGACCGCGAGGGCATTGCCGCGCCGGAGGTCTACGGCAAGGACCGCATCTTCGCTTCTATCCGCCTGGCGGGCACGGCCGACAAGAGTCAGGACGCCAGGGTTGCGGCTCTCGAGGCTGCCGGCCATCCGGTGGTGCATATTGAGATTCGAGACCTTTACGAGATCTTCGGGCAGTTTTTCTCGTGGGAGGTGGCCACGGCGGTAGCCGGCTCGGTGATGGGGATCAATCCTTTCAACCAGCCGGATGTGGAGTCGGCCAAGCTCGAGACGCGGGCCCTGACCACGGCCTACGAGCAGACGGGCAAACTGCCCGAGCGCGCGCCGGTGCTGGTGGATGGAGGCATTGGGATTTATGCGACAGAGGCCTATGCCGCCACGCTGAAGGCGGCAGCGCCGGCGGCGACGCTGGCCGGGTATCTGCGCGCGCACCTGAGCCAGATTCACGCCGGCGACTACTTTGCCACGCTGGCTTTTCTGCCCATGTTCCCCCAGCATGAGCAGGCGATTCAGGGCTTCCGGCACAAGGTGCGCGACGCCAAACGGGTGGCCACCTGCGTGGGCTTCGGGCCGCGCTTCCTGCACTCCACCGGGCAGGATTACAAGGGCGGTCCCAACACCGGGGTCTTTCTGCAGATCACCGCGGATCACGCCATCGACGTGGAGATTCCGGGGCAGAAATACAGCTTTGGCGTGGTGATTACGGCCCAGGCTGCCGGGGACCTGGCGGTACTGGAGTCGCGCGGGCGCCGGGCGGTGCGGGTCCACCTGGGGGCCGATGTGGCGGCCGGGCTGAAGATGCTGGCCGCGGCTATCGATGAGGCGCTGGGGTAGGAATAGGGAATAGGGAATAGGGAATAAGGCTCCGCCATCCCTGGGTAAAAACTTGCCTTCAAGGCGCGGAACTTTTTTCCGCCGGCCGGGTTCAAACCTATGACGGCTTCCGCGATTTTCCGTCTAGAGTATTTTCACAGTTGGTGTAAGGCAGTAAGAAAGTGAAATTGTGGTTTCCCATCCTTTCGCCAGAAAAAAGGCGAAAGGATGGGGCACGGCGCCTTATAGGAACAGTGGAAACGCCTTAACGGTTTGAGTACGGAAGCAGTACCTTTGAGCGTCTTTTCAATCTGTATCACATCAAAATAGCGATTGGAAGAACGCTTCAGGCAGAGGAGAAGCATGATGATGAATCGGACCTTGCTCAAGAGAATTTTCCCGCATATTCTGGCCTTTGCCGGGTTGGTGATTCTGTGCGGCGCGACCGCGCTTGCCCAGGATCAGGCTCCAGCAACGGCCGAGGCGGCAGCACCCGCTCAGGCGGCCGACCAGCGCCCGGACGGTCAGATCGAGATGGACGTGGTGCACGCCCTGGACGCTACCCAGGAGCTGAAGAACGATCTCATTACTGCCGCTACCATCCAGGGCGAGGTCACGCTCTCGGGAACGGTGTCGAGCCCAGCCTCCAGCCAGCTGGCGGAGTCGATAGCCGGCCATGTGGGGGGCGTGACCAAGGTGAACAACAACCTGAAGGTCGGCAATCCCCAGGACGCGAATGCCGGCGATACCGGCGCGCAGCCGCCGATGGCTGGCAGCCAGCCGGACAACACTCAGGGGTACCCGGGACCAGGGCCTCAGGGGTACCCGCAGCAGGCCCCTCCGCAAGATCAGGGCCAGGCGCCTTATGCGCCCCCGGGGTATGCGCCCCAGCAGCCTCAATATGCGCAGCAGCCTCCAGCGCAGACGTATGCGGCTCCCAACGGTCCGGTAACCATTCCTCCGGGAACCCTGCTCCAGTTGCGGACCAGCGAGCCGGTGAACAGCAAGAGGGCCAAGGAGGGCGAGCCGGTTCAGTTCACGGTGCTTGCCGACGTGGCCCTGGGTAACGTCCTGGCGATTCCGCGCGGCGCGACCGTGCATGGAGTGGTGACCGAGGCCAGGAAGGCCGGCGACCTGGGCGGCAGCCCGGAGCTGGCGCTCAAACTCACCTCGCTGGACCTGGGCGGGCAAAGCTACCCTCTGGATACCGACCAATTCAGGGTGAAGGGACCGAATAAGGCCGGTCATACGGTGGGCAGCGCCGTTGGCGGCGGAATACTGGGCACCATTATCGGCTGCGCCGTGGGCCGCGGCTTTGGCTGCGCGGTCGGGGCCGGGGCAGGAGTAGCCGCGGGCACGGCAGCTTCAGCGGCTACGCCCGGACCGGGGATCTGGATTCCCGCCGAGGCGCGGGTGGACTTCCACCTGAAAAGTCCGCTGACGGTCACACCGGTGAGCGCGCAGGAAGCAGCCCGGCTGGCACAGGGGCTTTACCAGGGCGGCCCGAACCTCTACCGGCGCGGCTATTACCCGTATGGCTATCCGTATTATGGCTATCCGCGGGTATACTACCGTCCGTACGTCTTTACGGGCGGGTATTACTACTGGCGGTAAGAGCAGGGAATAGGGAATAGGGAATAGGGAATAGGGAATAGGGAATAGGGAAGAACAATAGCAGCGGGCATTCCGGAAGCCGGGATGCCCGCTTTGCTTTTGGGCCGCGTTCTTGCAGGAGAACCGGATCCGGGCAGTCCGTCCGGCTGGACCGGTTCTCACCGTCTATAATGGCTATGAATCGCGTCGAGCGAGAATTGCGCATCGGTGGGAGATGCCCGCCGCTGCAGCCGATCCCGAGCCGGCCCAAGACTTGCAAGGGCTGGCTATGGACAGGCACACCACGCCCGCGCGTAGAGAGTAGAAGGTTCAAGTCCATCCATGATTCGTTTCCTGCAGACAGACAATCGCCTGACCAAGGCAATCTTCGTTGTCATTATTGGCGTAGTTTCGGTGGGCATGGTGGTGTACCTGATTCCCGGCCTCACCGGCCAGGGCGCCAGCTCCGCCGATACCTATGCCGTGATCTACCCCCACTGGTACAGCCGCTTCTTCTCCTCGGGCGAAACGGTGAGCCAGGAACAGGTGGACAAGATAGCCCGCCAGCAGTTGCAGCAGCAGAGCCCGCAATATGCCGACAACCCGATGATGCTGGGTATGTATGAGCAGCGCATGGGCCAGCAACTGGTGCAGAAGCAGATTCTGATGGCGGAGGCGGAGAAGCTGGGCGTACGCGCCACCAACGACGATGTGATCCAGTTCCTGCACACCGGGCAGCCCGGCCAGGTTCTCTTCCCCAACGGGCAGTTCATCGGCGAGGATCAGTACGCCGCCCTGATCGCCAGCCGGTTCAACCAGTCGGTGACGGAGTTTGAGGAAGACGTGAGGCAGAATATCGTCATACGCCGGCTGCAGGCTCTGATCACGGGCGGGGTGACGGTGGGCGACCAGGAGGTGCGCGACAGTTACCGCAAGCAAAACATCAAGATCAAGTTCGATTACGCGGTAATCTCAGCCGACGACCTGCGCAAGACGATCAACCCCTCGGACGGCGAGCTGCAGGCATACTTCCAGAAGAACGCCGCGCACTATGCCAAGGCGGTGCCTGAAGAGCGCAGGATCACCTACTTTGCCTTTACTCCCAATGAACTGCCCGGCGGAGTTCCGCATCCGACCGAGCAGGAGATTCAGCAGTACTTTACCGCGCACCAGTCAGAGTATTCGACGCCGGAGCAGGCACGGTCGCGCCACATCCTCATCAAGGTTGCGCCGGACGCGGACGCAAAGACCGATGCCGCGGCCAGGGCCAAGGCCGAGGGGCTGCTCAAGCAGATACAGGGCGGCGCGAACTTTGCCGATCTGGCCAAAAAGAACTCCGACGACCCGGGCAGCAAGGACACGGGCGGCGAGTTGGGCTTTTCCCAGCGGGGACGCATGGTGCCGGAGTTCGACAACGCCATCTTCACCCAGAAGATCGGCGACACTCAGATCGTGAAGAGCCAGTTCGGCTACCACATCGTGCAGGTGGAAGAGCGGCAGGCGGCGCACGCGCAGACGCTCAACGAGGTGCTGCCCACCATTCAGTTAACGCTGATTCGCCAGAAGCTGGCGCAGGCCGAGGACAACTATGCGCAGGCTCTGACCTCCGAGGCCATCAAGAACGGCCTGGAGAAGACCGCGGCTGCCCACCACCTGGAAGTGGTGAACTCGCCGCTGTTTAACAGCAAAGGGGTCATCGCGGCGCTGCCCGACGGATCTCAACTTATCGCCAAGGCCTTTGAGTCCAAGCAGGGCGATCCTCCGCAGTCCGCAGAGACCGGCGAGGGTTATGCGATCTTCCAGGTTACGGGCATTGCCGAGGCCCACGCGCCGGTGTTTGCGGATTGGAAGAGCAAAGTTCTGGAGGAATATCGCAACCAGCAAATTCGCGTCCTGCTCGCCCAGAAGACCAAGGAACTGGCCGACAAAGCCAAGAGCCTGAACGATTTAACCAAGGCAGCCAAGGGAGTGGGAGCGGCTCTCAAGTCCAGCGACCTGGTGGATGAGACCGGCCAGGTGCCCGATTTCGGTCAGGTGGGCCAACTGGCCCCGCAGCTCTTCGATCTGAAGGTGGGCGACATCAGCGGGCCTATCAGCGCAGGGAGAACCGGCGTGGTGGCCAAACTGTTGGAAAAGCAGGAACCCAGCGCGGAGGAGATCGCCAAGAACTTCGACCAGACGCGCGACCAGATCCGGGAGGAGCGCCAATCGGAGGCCTTCAGCGTCTTCATGGGCGAGATCATGAACAACTACACGAAGAACAAACGCATCCAGATGAACGCCAAGGCGAAGGGGCCTGGGGTTCCGGGAGCGTAAGCCGGCCGGCAGAGGGAAGGAAGCAGCAGAAAGGCCCGCATCCTCTCGAGGACGCGGGCTTTTTTCGTTTCGAGATTTGAGAATATCTCGCGGATTTGAAAGGGCACGACTTTAGTCGTGCCATAGAAAGACCTAAAACTGATCGCGGCTTTAGCCGCCGAGGGAATGCAGGTTGTTTACAATACACTCCCTCCGGGGCTAAATGTCGTGTCTCAAGAGGTTGTTTACATCGAAATCGAGCCCTGATCGGCTGATGGGCGGCATCTGATTCAGGCTAGCATGCGGCCTGTGCCAGTTGTACTGATGTATCCA